>FWWL01001075.1_pt1 | contig 68227 bp, 50 predicted proteins | sample 2228331 | NCBI WGS metagenome assembly FWWL01 (sample SAMEA103939775, study PRJEB20133) | metagenome
AGCCCAGTAGAAAGGGCGGGACTGGGCTCCCGCCTGCGCGGGAGCACGTTGCTTTTTGAACCTAACCGCGCTTCCGCTCCGCCACCCATGCGTCGACATGGCCGGCCAGCACGGTCATGGGCACGCCGCCGCCCTTGACCACGGCGTCGTTGAACAGGCGGAAGTCGAAGCGGTCGCCCAGCGCGGCCTTGGCCATGCTGCGCAGGCGGTTGATTTCGCCATGGCCGACCTTGTAGCCGCAGGCCTGCCCCGGCCAGGCGCAGTAGCGGTCGACTTCGGCCTGGACATCCTCGACCGTCGATCCGTTGGTGGTGGCGAACCAGTGGATCGCCCTGTCGCGGGTCCAGCGTTTGGCGTGGAGGCCAGTGTCCACCACCAGACGGCAGCAGCGATAGGCGATCGACTGGAGATAGCCCAGCCGCCCGGCGACATCGCCGTCATAGGCGCCCAGTTCGTCGCCCAGTTGCTCGGCGTAGAGCGCCCAGCCTTCGCTATAGGCGTTAAAGGCCAGCAGCGACCGGATCAGCGGCAGTTTGTAGGTATATTCGCCCTGCCAGATATGGCCCGGTATGCCTTCATGATAGGTGAGCGTCGGCAGGCCGTAACGCGGCCAGATGCTGGTGTCGCGCAGGTTGATATAATAATTGCCCGGCGTCGTCCCGTCGATGGACCCGGCCCCGGCATAGGCGCCGGGCGCGCCCGCTTCGATCTCCACCGGCACGCGCTTGACGACCAGTTTGGCGGGGACCAGCGTGGCGAAGGCGCGGGGCAGGCGGGTGCGGATGTCGGTCAGGCGACCGTCGATATAGGCCAATATCTGCGCGCGTCCCGTATCGTCATTGGGGAAGAGGTAGCGCGGGTCCTTGCCCATCGCGGTCATGCGTTCGCCGACGGTCCCTTGGGTCATGCCCAGCCCTTTCAGCAGCCCGTCCATTTCGGATTGCAGCGTGGCCAGTTGTTCCAGCCCCAGTTGGTGCACCTCTTCGGGCGACATGGTGGTCGTGGTTCCGGCTTTGAGCGCCCAGGCATAATAGGCCTCCCCTTCGGGCAGCTTCCACACGCCCGCGTCCATGGTCGCGGTGGCGCGCTGGCGCTTGAGTTCCGCGACCTGGGCGGCGAGCGCCGGGGCGACCTTGTCCCGCACGATCTGAAGCGCTCTTGCCCCATAGTCGCGGGGCATCGACGCGGTGCGGCGGGCGATGGAGGCGACCGGCACCCACTGGTCGAGCGGCAGGGCGCGCACCGCCTCCATCTGGGCAATGCTCTTGTCGAGCAGGAAGGCGGGGGCGCTGACGCCGATGCCCGCGTCATGGCGCAGACGCTCCGTTTCGCCGGCCAGATTGGCGGCATAGGCGGTGAGTCGGTCGAGATAGGCGTCGGCGTCGGCGGGGTTGGCGATGGCGTGGTTGCTGTCGAGGAAATCGGGGGTCTCGACAAAGCTGCCGGTATTCTGCGCAACGGCATAGGGCGCGTTGCGGTAGGACCAGTTGCTGTTCATGATCGCCATGTCGCCAAAGGGGAAAGCGAACCCTTCCGCCGCCAGTTCGTGCGCGGCGCGGGCGACCTCCACATTGGTGCGGGTGATGGGGGAGAGCGGGGCAAGGTCGATGGCGCGGAGCTTGCTCAGGCGGTCGGTCACATGGGCGGCGATCTGCGCCTGGCCCGCCGGGCTTTTATTGCCGAGCCGATGCTTGAGCGCGGCGCGCGGGCCAGTGTCGATGCCAAGGCCGCTGGCGCTTTCGGGCGCATCGACCAGCATCGCTTCGGCCATGGCGGAAAGGGTCGCTTCGGCGCGGGCGTCCGGGCCGGATGCTAGGGCGTCGGCAGCGCAGGCGGGCAGCGCAGTCAGGGCGAAGGCGGAGGAACCAGCGACAAGGAAATCGCGGCGAGTGGCAGTCATGCAAGCGCTCCGGGATAGGATAGTTGCCGCTTAACTTCGCATATTTCCCGGCAAATGCGACATGATATTTCCTACTGGCGACAGATCATAACAAATCGCTGCGTGCCTGTTCCGTCTGCTCGCGCTGGTCGATCCGCACACGATGGGGCATATGCGCGCGCAGCCCTTCGACGTCGCCCGCCAGCGACCGCAGCGCCGCGAACATGATGCGATGGTCCGGCCCGGTGCGATAGCCGACCTCCCGCCTGCCCCGGAAAAGCGGTCGCGGCGCATCGTCATGGATCAGCGCCATCGCGCGATCCCGCGCGGCATCCAGCCCCATTTCGATCGCCCAGTCCCACGCCGCGGCGAAACTGTCCGCGCCGGGCCGCGCACGCAGATGATAGGCCGAGCGCGGCGAACAGCCCACGCTGCGCGCCGCATGCGCGACGATGCCGCACTGGGCCAGCGCGGCGATAAACGCCGCCTGCGCATCAGGCGTCCATCCGCGCGCACGGCGCTGAAGCGGGACCGGGGTGAAGCGGAGAAGATTGGGAGCGTCAGCCATGACGGGGAGCATGGCATGGGAGGCGGGGTGTAGGACAGGGGGCACGACTGGCTGGTCGCGGACTGGCCATTGCCCGACGCCAGAATGCCGGGCGCGTGATTGTCAGACCGTGGGCGGTCGAGAATGGAAATGTCTGGTTCGGCGCAGAAGCGCCGCAAAAAATTCCTATAAGTAGAGATGAGCCATTTCCGGCCCCCGCTACAAAATTAACCAGATTTTGAGCCTATTTGTAGTATTATATCGCATGGCAGCAACTAACTTTCGCTTATTTGCTATTGGGACGCCACGATTCCTTTCACGGGTTCGTAAGGCGGCGCCCATGCCTGATCATGTGATCGAGGGGCAATTGCGGGCCGCGCGTGAGGGGTATGCCGCGACATTTGTCGGAACCATCACCGTTGCGCTCCTGCTGGCCATTGCGGTCCCCGACACCGGGCATCGATGGCAGGTGGTGGTTGCGGCCACATTGTTGATTGCATTTTCTATCTGCAATTTTCTGGCGTGGCGTCGTGAGCGACGCGCAGGCTGGCACTATCCCAACCCCACGCAGAGCGTGAAACGGCTGACTTGGGTCAGTTTCGTTACTGGGGTGCTGTGGGGAATATTGCTGGGTGCGGCGATCTACGAGGCGCCAACCGATTGGGAATTGCTGATATCCTGCACGCTGGTCGGCGTTGGATGTATCGGCCCCCTTAATGTGGCGACCGTGCCCAAGGCGAGCCTGGGCTTTATGGCCGGATGGTTGGTGATGTCCGTGGTCGACATGTTCCTGATCGCGGAAGCACCATTAGAAGTGCTGCTGGCGCTGACGGTTTTCATTGCGCTGTTTGCGCGGAGCATCCTGGCGATGTCGCGCGCATCGTCCGACGCAATCCGGTCGCATGACGATCTTGTCGCGGTGACCCGCGAGCATGAGCGCCTGGCATTGCAGGCGGAGACAGCGCGGTTGCAGCTGATGGTCAGCGAAAGTGATGCTCAGGCGCGCGCGACCAGCCTTGCCGTCGAGCATCGTCGGCAGGAGATGACGGCCCTGGCCACCCAATTTGAACGGACAGTGGCGGACGCGGTCACGGCGCTGGGGGCAGCCGCTGAAACGGCGCAGCATTCAACGATGTCGCTCGCGTCGATCAGCGTCGCGGATGCCGATGCGGCGGGTCGCACGGCCGAGGTCGCCCACCGGATCGAACAGGCGGGACAGATGATGCGCGAGACCGCAGCACAGCTTGGCGATTCTGTCGGCAAGGTCGGAACGCAGGTCGAAGCGCAGGTCGCGCTGGCCATGGCCGCTGCAGACCGATCAACGGGCACCCAGGCGGCATTCCGTGCGCTTGTCGCAGATGCGCAGGGGATCGGCGACATCGTCGCGTTGATCGAGGAGATTGCACGGCAAACCAATTTGCTGGCGCTGAATGCCGCGATCGAGGCTGCGCGTGCCGGCGCGACCGGAAGCGGATTTGCGGTCGTTGCGTCGGAGGTAAAGTCCCTGGCCGGGCAAACCCAGCGCGCAACGGGCGATATTGCACGACGAGTGGCAGCCATTCAGGAGCGCGTCGCCAGCGCGGTCGATAGCGTGTCTGCGGTGATCGGCCATGTCGATGAGGTCGCGGGCATAGCCGATACAGTGACCGCCGCGGTGATCGAACAACAGCGCGTCGCCGCCTTGATCGGGCTGTCGGCCGACGAAACCGCCGATGGAACCGAGAGCCTGTATAACGATGTGGCCGATACCGCGCGGCGGGCGGAGCGGACGCGCTTACTGACCGCCGAAGTTGCCGATGCCACCAACCTGATCGTCACGCGCGTGACCGCATTGGGGCATACTACGCAGCAACTCCTGTCCGAATTGCGCGCCGCTTAAAGCCGAAGCCGCAATTGTGGCGATGTCGCCCTGGCACTGCGGGACGTGGTGCGTCCGCCCCTAACCCCCCTCCACCCGCAACGCCGTCCCCTCCGCTGCGATCACGCGCACTCGTGCGCCGACATCGGCGTCCGGGCCTAGCGCGGTCCAGACGCTGTCGCCGACTTTGACGCGGCCTTCGCCGCCGGCGATGGCTTCGACGACGGTGACAGTCTGGCCGATCAGGCGGGCGGTGCGGTCGTTGAGGAGGGGGTCGGTGGAGGCGACGGGGTGGTCGGCGTACCAGCGGCGACCGGCCCAGACGGCGGCGATGCTGAGGGCCGCGAAGATCAGCAGTTGCAGCGGCAGGCCGATGGGCAGGGCGAGCGCGGCCAGGCCGGTGATGGCGGCGGCGATGGCGATCCAGATCAGGAACACGCCGGGGATCATCACTTCGGCGATGCCCAGCAGGGCGGCGAATACCAGCCAGGCCCAATGATCTTCGAGCAGGGTAGCGATGGTCATGGGGCGGGGGTCTCTTTGCTTCCGTCACGCCCATGCGGGCGGTGAACGATGTTCGGCGTCAGCCAATCCGTCTCGCAAGCGTGGCGTTGGGTGGAGAGGTTGGGAGATGGGTCCCCGCCTTCGCGGGGATGACGGGGTGGTTGGTGGCTGGACATAAGGTCCGTTCGTTTCGAGCGTAGTCGAGAAACCGGTGTGCGACGTTTCTCGACTACGCTCGAAACGAACGGAGGTGGGGAACTGGTCGCGAACCGGAGATGGTGTCGGGCCGCACCCATCGCGCTTACCCCTGGCTCTGGCCGAAGGGGCCGCGCCGGGGGGCGGGCGGGGTTGGCGTGGGGGTGCCGTCGCTGCCCAGCGCTTCCTTCGCCAGCGCGCCGATGCCGCCCAGCGTGCCGATCAGCTGGGTCGCCTCCACGGGGAAGAGGATGGTCTTTGCATTGGGGCTGGTGGCGAACTGGCTGACGGCTTCGGTATATTTTTGCGCGATGAAGTAATTGAGCGCCTGCGGGTTGCCCGCCGAAATGGCGTCGGACACCATCTGCGTCGCCTTGGCTTCGGCCTCCGCCTCGCGCTCGCGGGCTTCGGCGTCGCGGAAGGCGGCTTCGCGGCGACCTTCGGCTTCCAATATCTGCGATTGTTTGGCGCCTTCGGCTTTCAGGATTTCCGATGCGCGTAGCCCTTCTGATTCCAAGATCAGGGCGCGCTTTTCGCGTTCGGCCTTCATCTGGCGGCCCATGGCGTTGACGATGTCGGCGGGCGGGCGGATGTCCTTGAGCTCCACGCGGGTGATCTTGATGCCCCAGGCGTTGGTCGCATGATCGACCACCGACAGCAGCCGGGCGTTGATCTCGTCGCGTTTCGACAGGGTTTCGTCGAGGTCCATGGAGCCCATGACAGTGCGCAGGTTGGTGGTGGCGAGCTGCATGATCGCGACATAGAGTTCGGACACTTCATAGGCCGCCTTCGCCGCGTCCAGCACCTGAAAGAACACGACGCCATCGACCGACACCATGGCGTTATCCTTGGTGATGATTTCCTGGCCCGGAATGTCGACCACCTGTTCCATCATGTTGATCTTGCGACCGACCGCGTAGAAGAAGGCGGGGTAGAAATTGAGGCCGGGCCTGGCGACTTCGGTGAAACGGCCGAAGCGTTCGATCGTATATTGATAGCCCTGCCGCACCACCTTTACGCTGACGGCGAGGTAGAAGAGCACGAGTGCTGTAAGTGTGAGGGCGAAGGTCGTCAGCATCATGGTCTCCCCGAAACAGGCTTGGACTATGCGCTTTATTCGTTAACGGGGAAAGTCAAACCAAGGAGAGTTTCGATGTTGCTGCGTCATGCCCGTTCGCTGCTGTTCCTGCCCGCATCCAATGCGCGCGCCATCACCAAGGCGCGCAGCCTGCCGTGCGACATGGTGATACTGGACCTGGAGGATGCCGTGCCGGACGAGGCGAAGGCGGATGCGCGCGCCGGGGCGGTGGCCGCGCTGGCCGAAGGCTTTGGCGGGCGCATCACCGGCGTGCGGATCAATGTGGAAGGGACGCCCTGGCACGGCATGGAGATGGTCGCGATGAAGGGGGCGAGCGCCGACTATGTGGTGCTGCCCAAGGTCGAGAATGCCAAGCAGGTGCGCGACGTGTTCAGCGTGGCGCAAAAGCCGGTGATCGCGATGATCGAAAGCGCAAAGGGCGTGCTGGCCGCGCCGTCCATCGCGGCGGGCGAAGGGTGCGCGGCGCTGTTCATCGGCGTCAATGATTTGCGCCGCGACCTTGGCATACCCGCCGGTGCGGGGCGCGAAGGGCTGACCCTGGCGATGCAGACGGTGGTGCTGGCGGCGCGGGCGGCGGGCATCGCGGTGTTCGACGGGGTCTATAACCGGCTGGACGATCTGGACGGGCTGGCGGCGGAATGCATCGCCGGTCACCATCTGGGCTTTGACGGCAAGACGCTGATCCATCCCGCACAGGTGGCGGTGGCGAACGAAGTGTTCGGGCCGGACGCGCAGGCGCTGGCCGACGCAAGGCGGCTGATCGAGGCGGCGACCGGCGGGGCGGAGCGGTTCGAGGGGCGGATGATCGAAACGATGCATGTCGAGGAAGCGCGCGCTCTTGTGGCGCGGGGGGATGCGGTGGGGGCTTAAGGCTTTCGCGTCACACCCTCTGCCGTGATGCCGGGTTGAGGACGATGTTGGCCAGCAGCGCGGCGTTGCGGTCGAAATGGTGGCCGCCCGGCACGACGATCTGCGTCGCCAGGCCGCGCGGAATGGCGGGACAGGCGCTGTCCTGCTCCAGCGTGCCGCGGATGCAGCGAATGGGCACGTCGCGCAGGCGTATGATCGCGGGCACGGTCGGCTGGGCCTGCGCTGAATCAAGGTTCAGCCATGAGGCGAGATGGAACTGAAAATCGGCGGTTGGTCCAAGCCCCAGCAGCGACAAGCTGGCGATCTGGTCGCGCGTCTGCGGATCGAGCGTGCCCATGATCGCGGGCAGCGCGTCCGCGCCGAAACTATAGCCAATCAGCATGACGCGCGGCCGGTCCCAGCGTGCGCTGTAGGCGGCGATGATTCGGCGCAGATCCTGCCCCGCGCCCGCCGGCGTCCGCTGGCTCCAGAAATAGGACAGGCTGTCGATGCCGACGACCGGAATACCCTTCGCCGCCAGCTGGCCGGCAATGTCGCGGTCCAGCCCGACCCAGCCGCCATCGCCCGAATAGATGACCGCCATCCTGTCGTCATGGGTCGCGCGCGGGGCGGGCGTCACGATGTTGAGCGGCAGGTCGTCGACATTGGCCGCGTCGACGCGATTGAGCATCGGCGCCAGCGCCGCCATCACGCGCGGCATCCAGCGGGCGCGATCGGCAAAATCATGGTCGCCTTGGGGCAGGTCGATCAGGCGGGCATGGGGGACTTGGGCGACGAAGCGCCGGGCGGCGGCGAAATCGACCACCGTGTCGCGCTGCCCCTGCACCACGATCCAGGGCAGATTGATCTGGCGGTTGGGCGCAAACAGCCACCCGCGCGCTGGCTTTGCGATGGCATGGGCGCGAAAGCCGGGCGCTGAACACCAGGGCTTTTTGCCGGGGATGTCGGCGCTGAACCCCAGCGACAGGACAGCGCGATACGCCCCGTTGGGCCATTGCGCCAGACTGGCATAGGCGACCGTCGCGCCAGCGGAATAGCCGATGATGATGGGCTTCATATAGGCATGGACGCCCGCGCGATGCTGGACATCGCGCGACAGGGCGACAAGGGCATAGTTGGGGTCGATGCAGCGATCCCGCTGCCGCTCCAGCGTACGCATCAATGTGGGGGTGGATACGCCCGCCACCAGCAAGCCGCGGTTCGCCAGATCGCGCGCCATGGCGGCGGTGCCCGCATTCCATCCGCCGTCGCCCGACAGGAACAGCGCGGTCGCGCGGGGTTGGCCGTCGGGGCGGTAGAGGCGGATTCCGCCAAAGGGCGCCAGGCTGTAGGCTGTTTCCCTGACGCCCCTGTCGGCCGAAGCGCGGACCGGCGCGCCGACCCCGGTGACGACCAGCAGGCATCCGGCGACGAGGCTGGACATGGTGCGAATGATCTTGCGCATGAGCGGTAACCCCTAATGACCAGGATGCACCATGCGCCAACGCAACTGTCCCGCCATTTACGGGCGGATGACAAGTTCGTCATATAGAGGGGATGGCCCTATCCGCCGCCGCTGCCGACCAGCGCCTGAAGATCGATCAGGGTACGGGCGAAGGTCAGCCCCTGCGGCCCGGCGACGAAGCGCGCATCCCATTCGGGCGAGAATTTCTCCTTATAGGCGCGCAGCCCTTCAAAGCCGTACAGGGCGTTGCCATGCTGGTAGAGCATCGCCCCCAGCCGCGACCATAAGGGCGCCAGCCGCCGCGCCTCCAGCCCCGAAAGGGGTGCCATGCCGAGGTTGAACCAGCCATAGCCCTGCGCCTGTCCCCATTGCATCAGATGGACGAACAGAAAATCCATCGTGCCATAGGGCATGTCGTCGCGATGGCGCATCAGGTCGACCGACAGTTCCGATCGGTCCTGCGTTTTCCAGATGTTGGCGAAGGCGACGATCCTGCCCTGCACGCGCACGACCGCGCAATCGAAATGGGCCATATAGGCGGGATCGAAGCGGCCAACGCTGAACCCCTTTTCCCGGTGCCGCTTGGCCGCCAGCCAATGCGCCGAAATGTCCGCCAGTTCGTCCATGACGCCAGCCAGCTTTTCGGCCGGGACGATGTCGAAGGTCGCGCCTTCCCGCGTGGCGCGCCGTTCGGCATAGCGCAGCGGCTTGGCATCAGGCCCGTCCAGCGTGAAACGGTCGAGCGGGACATGCGCCTCTTCGCCATATTTGGTGATCTGCAACCCCAGTTCGATCGCCAGCGGCAGGGCGGCGGCGCTGATCTGGTACAGCAGCAGGCGACCCTGCGCGGCATCGACCTGTTCGCGAAAGGTCCAGAGCAGGTCGCTCCATTCCGATTCGGCGCCGACGGGATCGCCCATCACGATCCAGCTATGGCCGCGTATCTGGTACATCAGGAAGGACTGACCCGTGGCGGACAGCAGGAAGCGCTTGTCGCCGGTCAGCGCGAGATTGGCGTCGGTCCGCTGGGCCAGCGCCATTGCCGCTTCGCTTGGGCCGATGGCGGCATTGATGTCCTGCCGGACAGGCGCGGCCGGGCGGAAAAGGCGCAGGAAGGCAACGCCTGCCAGCAGGATGGCCACGGCAAAGCTGGCCCGCAGGAAGCGCGACGCATCCCCGCGCCGGGCAAATTGCCACCACAGGTCGTTCTGATAATCCACATGCTTGTAGGCGAAGAAGCCGATCCATATCGACAGGCCGACCATCACCGCGACGGTCGCCAGCCAGCCCGGCGAAAAGGCTTCGGCCAGCAGGTGCGTCTGGCGATAGAAGGCCGGGCGGGTCCATTGCAGTGCGCCCGCGATGAGGAGCATGACGACCGCTTCCTCATAATCCAGCCCCTTGAGCAGCGAAAAGGCTGCGCCTGCGATCAACAGCAGGCGCGTCAGCCAGAAGGCCCCGTCCAGCCGCCGATAAAGGCCAGAGGACAGGATCAGCAGCGCCGCGCCCACGAGGCTGCCCGCGAGATGCGATATTTCGGTAAAGGGCAGGGGCAGCAGGGTGGAGAGCGTTGCGGCCCGGCCCGGTACGGTCGGCAGCGATCCCGACACCAGCAGCACTGCGCCGCCCAAAAAGACGAGCGCGGCCATCATCATGGGCGCAAGGCCGGAGGCGACGACCCGCATGCCGCCCAGCGTGCGCGCGATCGGCCGGTGCCAGCGACTGCCTGCCTGAAACAGGACGATCGCAACGGCCAGCAGCAGGGGCGCGATATAATAGATCAGGCGATAGGCGAGCAGCGCGGCGACCAGTTCCGGCCGCCCCGTGCCGGGCAGCGCGGCCAGCATCACGGCTTCGAACACGCCGATGCCGCCCGGGACATGGGTGATGAGGACGGCGATGATCGCCAGCGTATAGCCGATGAAGAAGGCGGGCCATTGGTCAAGGCCGATGCCGGGGACCAGGACGAACAGCGCGGCGCTGGCCGCGGCAATATCCATCGTGCCGATGCCGATCTGCGCCAATATGCCGGTGGCTGGCGGGACCGGAACGCTCCAGCCGCGCAGCCGGATCGTGCGTCCGCGCCGTCCCGCCCAGACGGCAAGGCCGGCGATCGCGAGCAGCAGCGCGATGCCCAGCCCCCGCAGCAGGTCCGTCGACCCGGCCAGCGCGCCGATCGCCATCATTTGCGGACGCCAGACCAGCATCGCGCCTGCCAGCACGAACACCCCGCTCCAGAAAGTCGCGCTGGCGATCGTCACCACGCGCGCAATGTCGCTGAGCGACAGGCCCGCCGCGGTATAGATGCGGTAGCGGGCCGATCCGCCCGTCAGCAGCGACAGGCCAAGATTATGGCTGAGCGTATAGCTGGTGAAGGATGCCAGCGCCGCGGTGCGATAGGGCAGGGGGCGGCCGATGGCCCGCAGCGCCGATACGTCATAGAGGGTCAGCGTCAGATAGCTGATCGCCGTCAGCGCCGCCGCCGCCAGCAGGCCGGTGGTCGGCAGCGCGTGCCAGGCCGCCCTGACCTGATGCAGATGGACCTCCTGCAACAGATGGTCGAGCGCCACGAAGCCCAGCGCCGCCAGCAATATGACGATGCCCACCGACAGGGCCATGCGATACCGTTGGAACGGGTGGCCCGCCATCGTGCGATCGGTCATGCTGTTCTTCACCCCCGTTGCCGCGTCCATATCTGGCTTTTGCACAGCCAGCCGCGAAACAGGCAACCCGATATCTTCAATCGATCGGCATCGAGTTGCTCGATCGTGGAGGAAAAGCTGCGGCCCTTGTCAGGCACGAATACATAGCCGGACCAGCGCCCCGGCCCGCGATAATGATAATCCTGCAGCAAGGCGGTGCCGACCAGATGCGCGACCCCGGCATCGGCCGCATCGGCGGTCGCGTGGCCGTCGGCCCAGCGCACCCAGCCGCACAGCGCGTCGCGGCAGGCGCCCGTCGTCACGACCACGCTGCCATGGGGGTTGACCCAGTTGCCCTCGATCGGTTCCGCCGCAAGGCCGGGCCGCGGCAGGAACAGGGCACTCAGGATCAGGGGACTGGCGACGATCAGCCAATGGCCAAGGCGCGGCATGGTTTAGGACCGTCCCACAAGATGGGCGCGGACCATCGCCGCGCGCAACGTGCCATAGACGGCGTCGACATCGCCGTTCAGCCGATGGCCGCCGGGCAAGGCGACGGACCGGGCGTTGGGCTGATGCAGCAGCGGGCACAGGCTGGACGCTTCCTCGCGCCCCTGAATGCACAGCAGCGGCGTCCAGGTGATTTGACGCGCGGTCGGCCATGCGTCCGATTCCGCCATGGCGAAGGTGAAGATTTCCGATGGGGACGCCCTGTATTGGACCGTCGCCCCCGGCACCACCAGCGCGACCAGTCCGATCGACGACCGGTCGGCGCGCGGCAATTTGCTGAGCGCGACATGCAGCATGTCCGCGCCATAGGATTGGCCAACGAGCAACAGCCGTCCCTTCGGGTTGATCTTGCGGGCCTGGGCGATGGCCGATTCCAGCAGCGCGTAGGCATCGGCGGCGGTGCGGGTCGTCCTGAAATAGCTGAGCGAATTGACGCCGACGACCGGCACGCCATCCGCGACCAGCCGGGCCGCGACCTTTGGCCCCATGCCGACGCGAAATCCCATGTCGCCCGACCACAGGATCGCGACCGGGGCTAAGGGTTGCGGCTGATAATGGGCCGGGCGCATCGGCGTGAAAAGGTCGCCGCCCAGATAGCCGAGCCAGGCGAGTTTGAGCGCGATCACCACCAGCAGCGCGCCGATCCCTACTATCCATCGCTTTTTAGACTTGCGCATCATCTGTCGGGCCTCTGGTCTGTTATCGTCGCCCTTTTGCGCCCGCTTATCCATCGCATCGGTGACCTTTGCATGAACTCTATGTCATGTACCGGACAGCGCGGGGACAAGAGCCATGGGCTAGAAGGACGATCATGATCTGGTCCGCCCGCCCTTTCTATGCCGTCGCGATATTGCTGGCGTCCTTCGCGCCGCTGCTGGCGACCCGGTTAGAGCGCGCGCCATCGGCACCCACGGCGGTGAGTGATCGCATGGGGCTGACGCTGGGCGAGGACGAGCGCCATCATATCGTCGTGACCAGCCTGCGCAGCGGCGGCGTCGCCGATCGCGATGGCATCGCGGTAGGCGACCAGCTGACCGGCATGGCGGGGCGACCGGCAACGACGCTGGAGGCGGTGCGCAGACTGGTGCGCGCGCCGGGGCATTGCGCCATGCCGCTGATGCTGGCGCGGCATGGCATTCCCTATCGGGCGATAATCTGGCAGTGCGGCAAAGCCAGCATCGGTTAGAAGGATCAATCCCATGGGTCGCAAGATTTTGCTGGTAGAGGATGACCGGACGACCGCCGACTTCATTATGAAGGGGCTGGCCGAACATGGCCATGTCGGCGACCATGCCGCCAATGGCCGCGACGGCCTGTTCATGGCGACCGACGGCGGCTATGACGCGATCATTCTGGACCGGATGCTGCCGGGCATGGACGGGCTGGCGGTGCTGGGCGCGCTGCGGGCTGCCGGAATCGAAACGCCGGTCATCCTGCTGTCCGCGCTGGGATCGGTCGATGACCGGGTGACGGGGCTGACCGCGGGATCGGACGATTATCTGGTCAAGCCCTTCGCCTTTGCCGAGTTGCTGGCACGGCTGGAACTGCTGATGCGGCGGCGCGGGAGCGGTACGCATGTCGAGACCGTCCTGATGTGCGCCACGTTGCGCATGGACCTGCTGAAGCGCGAGGTCAGGCGCGATGCGCGCGTCATCGACCTGCAACCGCGCGAGTTTCGCCTGCTGGAATATCTGATGCGTCATGCCGGGCAGGTCGTCACCCGGACGATGTTGCTGGAAGGGGTGTGGGATTATCATTTCGACCCCGGCACCAACGTCATCGACGTGCATATCAGCCGCCTGCGCCGCAAGGTCGACGGGGATGGCGACCAGCCCCTGATCCATACCGTGCGCGGCGCGGGCTATCGGCTGGGCGAATGAGGCCGGGTGCATGAGGCTGGACCAATGACCGCCACCCGCGCCCTGCGCTGGCTGCGATCGTCCCATGCGCGCTTCATCGGGCTGATCCTGCTGCTGGAGCTGGTCTTTGGCGGCGCGCTGCTGCTGTCGGTGACGCAACTGGTCCATGCCAGCCTGGACGCGGCGGACAATGCCATTGCGCGCGACACGCGCGACACGTTGCTGGAAATCGGGCGGCAGGACGGGGACCGCGCGCTGGCCAGCGCCGTCACCGCGCGGGCGCAGGAGGAAAGCGACGCCGTCCTGCTGCTCGCGCGAGCCGATGGCGGCAGGATCGCGGGCAATCTGTCAGGCTGGCCGCCGGTCATTCCCGCCGATACCAAAGGGGTCAAGGCGAAGCTGTATCGCATCGGCGACACCGATGCCCTGTCCTACACGATCGTCGCCACCCGATTGCGGGATGGCCGCCGCCTGATGGTGGGCGAAAGCACCGACGACAGCGACCAGATCCGCGAGACGGTGGAACGCACGTTGCTGACCGCCCTGCTGATGGCTTTGCCGCTCGCCATCGTCGCGGCATGGCTGGTGGTCCATATCATCGACCGGCGGATCGGGCATATCGCAGCGACCGCCGCGCGGGTCGGCGCGGGCGAGATCGACCGGCGGGTGCCGCTGGACGGATCGGGCGACAGTTTCGACACGCTGGGCCGCACGATCAACAATATGCTGGACCAGATCGGCGCGCTGCTGGCGGAATTGCGGACGGTTACGGACAGCATCGCCCATGACCTGCGATCGCCATTGACCCGGTTGCGGACGCGGATCGACCGGGCGATGCTGTCGGACAATCCGGCAGACCTGCGCGAGGCGATCGACGGGATCAGCCGGGAGGCCGACCAGTTGCTGGCGATGCTGGCGACCGCGCTGGAGGTCAGCCGGATGGAGGCGGGCATCGGGCGCGACCGTTTCGTCGCGACCGACCTGGCGGCCATGCTGATCGACATGGGCGAATTGTACGAGCCGGTCAGCGAGGATCAGGGGCGGACGCTGGCCATATCGATCGAGCATCCCGTCACATTGCCGGTCCATCGCGAACTGCTGGGTCAGGCGATCGCCAACCTGATCGACAATGCGCTGAAATATGGGGCGGGACGGATGACGCTGTACCTGGCGGTCGAGGGGGACGATGTCATCGTCGGGCTGGCGGACCAGGGGGCGGGCATTGCGCCCGAACGAGAGGCCGAGGCGTTGCGCCGCTTCGGGCGTCTGGACCCTGCCAGGGGGATAGCAGGGGCCGGCCTCGGTCTCTCTCTCATCGCGGCGGTTGCGAGGATGCACGGAGGAGACGTGCGATTCGACCGTCGCGACGAACAATTTGCCGTGGAAATGCTGCTCAGGCGCCCCGCTTAGGGGCGCGGTGGCGCGACGGCACTGTTCAGGCGACGGGAGCCGGGTCGGGTCGACAGGGGGGACACCCGATGCCGACTTCCCGTCGCAGGGCTGGCTGTTACCGGCTTATTTGGAGGCGGGCTTCGTCGCGGTCGTGGTGGTGGTGGTCGTCGTCGAGACCTTCTTGGCGGCCTTGTGCTTCATGGCATGATGGGCAGGCTTGGCCGAGGCAGTGGCAGCCGATGCGGCGAGCGGGGTCGCGACCACGGCGAGGGAAGCCAGGCTGGTCAGGATCAGGCGAGTGTTCATGGGTTCAACTCCTATCAAGCGGTCCATTCTGGACTGCCTGATCCTTATGGCAGCAGCGTCCCGTCGCGAGCGTGACCGGAAGATGAACTTTCGGACAGACGCGACGGGATGGCCGTCATCTGCTTGGCGATTCTGACACCGCGACGGACGCCCCGTTCAGCGCGAACGGGAAATGCAGCGGAAGCCGATATGGCTCGTCGAACTGTCGATCGCCTGTGCGTGGCGGGCGGCCGGGCGGTAGCGCTGGCAGTAATTGGCGGCGCACAGATGCGATCCGCCCTTGAGCACCTTGCGCGGGATCGCGATGTCGGGCGCGGCGGGATCAAGGCTTTCGCGCTTCGTCGCGCCGCGCGGATTGGCCGGAACGCAGCAACTGCCCCGGCTTTTGCGTTCGAGCCTGGGCTGGCCGTACCAGTCGGACGTCCATTCCCAGACATTGCCGATCATGTCGAACAGGCCATAGCCATTGGCGGGATAGCTGCCCACGGGCGAGGTGCGTTCATAGCCATCCTCCAGCGTGTTGCCGTAGGGAAAGGCGCCCTGCCAGTAATTGGCGAGCATGGCGCCGCCCGGCGCGAGTTCGTCGCCCCAGGCATAGTCCGCCCCGTCCATGCCGCCGCGCGCGGCAAATTCCCATTCCGCCTCCGTGGGCAGGGTCTTGCCCGCCCATTTGGCATAGGCTTCGACATCCTGATAGGCGACATGGACCACGGGATGATCCTCCAGCCCCGCGATGCTGCTGTCGGGCCCATGCGGGTGCCGCCAGTCCGTTCCGGTGCTGAATGTCCACCACTGGCTGTAATCGCCCAGATCGACTGGCCCGGCCGTCCGCTGGAACAGCAGCGATCCGGCCACCGCCAGCGCCGGGTCCATGCCCGGATAGTCGCGGGGGTCGGGCGGAATTTCGGCAAAGCTGCGATAGCCGGTCGCATCGACGAAAGCGGCAAATTCCCGGTTGGTGACGGGGGTTTCGTCGATCCAGAAGCCGTCCACCCGCACGGTGCGTACCGGCGCTTCTTCTGGATAGAAATTGACCGATCCCATCTGGAAGGCACCGCCTTCGATCCACCGCATTCCGTTCTTGTCAGTCAATCCGATCGTCCTTGCACTCAGTTCGGCCTGGCCATGGTCGGCTAGCCAGGGCCACCCGCCGCCCGCATCGCCTCCCGGTCGAAAATGATCGTCGATGGCGTATATTCGCCGTTCATCGTCAGCCGCAAATAGCGGGCCGCATTGGCAAGATAGAGCTTGGGATCGCTTTCCGCCACCTTTGCGATGGGGAGGGCAGGGCGGGCCGCTTCGCCGATGAATGTGAGCGCGTTGATCGCATGGAGCCGGACCTGCCAGGATTGCGAGGGCGCGCACAAGGCGATGAGCGCCGGGACCGAGTCCGCCGTTTCGCCCAGCCGGGCCAAGGCTTCGGCCAGCTGGATGCGGACATGGGGGGATGATTCGGCCTTCAGCCGGGCCAGCATGTCGGCCTGGGCCGGGCGCGCCGCATCGCCATGGATCAGCAGGCCCATGGCGCCCCAATAGCGAATGACCTCTACCGGGCTGGCGAGCGCCGCGCGCAGTTGCGGCAGATTGTCGGGCCGGGCGGCAGCGGCGGAATGGGCCAGCGCCATGACGTCCTTGAGCGGGTAGAGCGCGGGATTGCGCGAGTCTTCCCAGCCTTCGCCCTTCATATCTTCCGGCAGGAAGCCGTTGTCGTTGATGGCAATCATATGATCGTCGAGCAGCCGCGAGAATTTGGCGAGCGTGGCGGCATGCGCCGGTTCACGCGCCAGATCCTTGATCTCGTGCGGGTCGGACGACAGGTCGTACAGTTCCTCGAACGGCTTGGTCTGGAAGAAGCGGTCCTGCACCGCGTTCAGCGTGCCTTCGATATGCGCCTGTTCCCAGTCCTGATAGCCCTTGGCGAGCCATTCAAACGCCTGATGCTGGCCCCAGGGACGATGCGGCATATAGTTGCGGATATAGCGCCAGCGGCCATCGGTGACGGTGCGCTGGAAATCGATCCGCTCGTCCATGCGGTTGCGCATGCCGAACGCGACGGCCTGTGGCCGCGCCTTGGGGCCAAGGAACGGTTTGCCGCGCATCTGCTTGGGCTGGGCCACGCCGGCGAGCGACAGGACGGTGGGGGCAAGGTCGATGAAGCTGACCGGGGTGGCGACTTCGCTACCCGGCTTGGCGGGCATCAGGTGCCGCCATTTGGGCGGCACATAGACGACCATTTCGCACCGCAGACCTTCATCATAGCAATAGCGTTTGGACCGGCCGAGGACGCCGCCATTGTCGGAATAATGAAAGACGATCGTATCGTCGGCCAGCCCGTCGGCCGCCAGTTCGGCGAGCCGTTCGGCCAGCTGGCCGTCCATTTTTTCGATGAGGTTATAATAGCTGGCGAAATCCTGCCTGATGCCCGGCGTATCGGGCAGGAAGGGCGGCAGCGTCACCATGTCCGGCGTCACCCGCCCAGGGGTGGGACTGAACAGGCGGGATTCATGGGTGGTTTCATAGTTGAACACGGCCATGAAGGGCTGCGTCCTGTCTGTGCGCGAGCGCCAGTGCGCCGCATTGCCTTCTCCGTCCCAGATCGCCTTGGGATCGACATCGCAATTATAGTCGGTCTTGGCGTTGTTGGTGCAGAAATAGCCAGCCGCGCGCATCAGTTCGGGATAGGTGCGGAAGTCCTTGGGAAGCTTTGCCACGGCGCGCATCTGGTTCGCAGGCGCGCAGCTTTCGGGATAGACGCCGGTCAGGATGCCAAAGCGTGAGGGCGCGCAGACCGGTGCGTTGGAATAGACGTTGCGGTACAACAGACCCTTTTTCGCCAGCCCGTCGATCGTGGGCGTATGGGCCAGCCGGTCGCCATAGGCGCCGATATAGGGATTATTATCCTCGCTCACGATCCACAGGATATTGGGGCGCTCACCCCTGGCGGGCTTTGCCAGCGCGCCCGATCCTGCAGCGGCGGCGAGGCCAGCGGCTGACCCCAATATGGCGCGACGGGAGATGTCATGGGTCATGGCTTGGCGGTTCCCTGGACCTGGCGCGTCAATTCTTCGCTGAGCGGCGGGGTGTAGATGAGCGGCTTGCCAGCGGCCTGCGCCTTGAGCTTGGCGGGGCTGTCGGGCAGGATCGGATCGAGCCGGTCGACGGGGTTGGGCTTCACATACCAGTCAGCGGGGAAATCGGCCGCGCGCGGGCCGTCAATATCGCGTCGCACCGCGCCGATCGACAGGCGCGCGCTGTAGGGAATGTTGTGGCGGCCATTGCGGTCGGCAAGCTGCTGGTAGAGCGCGACGCGCAATTCCTGTTTCTTCGCGGCCCAGGCCGGATCGTTGACGAGATTGTGCATCTCGTCCGGGTCCGTGTTGAGATCATACAGTTCGTCCGTGTCCCAGACGCCGTAATATTGGATATATTTCACATTGTCGCGTTCGATGGCGAAGGTGCCCGGCGTCATCGGGAAATTATATTCCCAATAATATTCATAGACGAAGTCGCCCGGCTTCCAGTCCTTGGCGGCCTGCTTGCCTTCCCACAGCGCCCATGCGCTCTTGCCTTCAAACTGTTCGGGGCGGGCAGCGCCCGCGACGTCGAGGAAGGTCGGGGCGAAATCGAGATTGCGGATGCGGCCTTCATTGACCGTGGCCGCCGGGATCGTGCCCGGTTCCCACACCAGCAGCGGCACGCGCACCGACGCCTGATAGGCGTTGCGCTTGTCGATCAGCCCATGTTCGCCGACCATATAGCCATTGTCGGACGTGAAAACGACCAGCGTATCCTTGTCCAGTCCATTCTTGCGCAGATAGTCCATGATCCGGCCAAGGCTGTCGTCGATCGCCGACAGCGTGCCGTAATAATATTTGAGATATTCGGTCATCGGCACGTCGGCATTGTAGAAAAAGTCGATGCCGTGCCAGCTGTTGCGCTGGTTGCGCACCCATACCGGCTTGCCTTCATTATTCTGGGGCGTGTTCGCCGCGCTGGCGGGCAGGGTGAAGCGCGCCTTGTCATATTGATGCGCGTAACGCGGCGGGGGCAGGGGGTCGGAATGGACGCCCTTGTGGCTGAGATAGAGGAAGAAAGGCTTTTTGGGATCGCGCTCCTTCTGCAGCCAGTTCATCGCATAGTCGGTCAGTTCGTCGGTGATATAGCCCTGCTGCGGCACCGCCTTGCCATCGACATTGAGGTTGGGGGAGCTATGGGCGCTTTCCGCCTTTGCGGGCCAGTAATTGCCCTGCCCCTTGAAGCTGACCCATTTGTCGAAGCCGGGGCGCGGGCCGTCGGTTTCGCTGCCCATATGCCATTTGCCGAAGAAGGCGGTGTTGTAGCCGGTCTGCTGCAAATAGCTGGGGAAGTAAGTGAGGCCCGCTTCGCTACTGTCATTATTGTCGACGATGCCGTGGTTGCGCGCGGTTTGCCCGGTCAGGATGGTCGCGCGGCTGGGGCTGCATAGCGAGGAGGTGACGACGGCGTTGGGAAAATAGCTGCCTTCCTTTGCCATGCGGTCGATGTTCGGCGTCTTGAGGAGGCCCGGCTGAAGGAAGCCCATGCCGTCATAGCGCAGGTCATCCACGAGCACGAAAATGATGTTGCGGGGGCGCTGCTGCTGCTGGGCAGGGGCGGTCGCGGCCTTTTTGGGCGCGGCAGCGATCGAGGCGGGCGCCGTGAAGGAGCAGGCGATGATGCAGGCCGCGCCTGTCAGCGCGCGGCGCAGCGTGGGTGCCCATTTCTTGTTGTTCGACACAGCGCGGTCCTCTCAATCTGCTTTAACTGGATATAATAGGCTGGCGTTCCGATGACGCCGGGAATGGCCCTGAAACGGCCCGTCCATCAATAGACCATCTCCGTCTCCCGCCCGTTCACCGTCACTTTGCGGGTGGAATGGAGCTTCCACAACGGGGCGGGGAGCGATGTGCGGTAACGCTCGATCGCGCTTTTCAGTCGCTTGTCATTCTTTGGATCCCTGGCCGACAGATCCTGCTCTTCGGCGGGATCGGCCTTCAGATCGTAAAGATGCGACTGGTTCCAGTCGCGCGAGAGCCAGACTTTCTTGTCGCCCTGCCGCGCGGCATAGACCGGCTCCTGCCCCCAGACCAGCAGGCGGTCGGGCTGTGGCTTGCGCGCGGTCGTCACCAGATCATGCCCTTCCAGTTCCCTGGGCAGGGCATGGGCCGGGTCCGCGGCGCGCAGCACCGTTGCCGCAATGTCGAGTGAGGACACCGGGCTGGCGCTGATGCCGCGCGTCCTGAGGCCTGCGGGCCACGAAAATACGAAGGGCACCCGCACCCCGCCTTCCAGATAGGTGAACTTGCCAGCGCCGAAGGGATGGTCGGGATTGCAAAAGCCGAAGCGATGCGGGCAGCCATTATCGGACAGGAACAGGACCATCGTATTGTCCCGCACGCCGCGTTTTTCCAGCGTATCGAGTATCTGGCCCACGCCATCGTCCATCGCCGCGATCATCGCGACATAGGTGCGGCGTACCGGATCCTTGATATGCGCGAACCGGTCATAATAGCTTTGCGGCACCTGCAACGGCCAATGCGGGGCGTTGTAGGCGACATAGGCGAAAAACGGGCTGTTCTTGTCCGCCGTGGCGCGGGTGATGAAATCGACCGCGCGATCGGTGATCTGGTTGGTCAGATAGCGCGAGAAATCGTCCGCCGGGCGCGCGTCCGGGCCTTCCACCATGGCATGATTGCCGGTGCGGGGGCCGATTTCATATTTATCCTCTTTGGTCGGGGTGGTGACGATGCCGGGCGTGGCCGGATCGACATAATTGGTTTCCCCGGCCAGGAAACCGAAAAATTCGTCGAAGCCGCGCCGCGTGGGATAGAATTGCGGGTCCGATCCCAGATGCCATTTGCCAAAGGCAGCGGCGCGATAGCCAAGCGGGCGCAGGCGGTCGGCCAGCGTCTTCTGGTCGACAGGCAGGCCAGCGCCCTTATCGCCTTCATCATTGATATTATAGGTGAAACCAAAACGCTGGGGCATGCGGCCGGTCAACAGGGCCGCCCGGCTGACCGCGCATACCGACGCCGCGACATAGGCGTCCGAAAAGGCGACGCCCGATTGCGCGATCCGGTCTATGTTGGGGGTCGGCGCATCGCGACGGCCATAGGTCGACACGTCCGCCCAGTCGAGATCGTCCACCAGGATGATCACGACATTGGGGGGTGCCGCCGCCGCCACGTCCTTGGCAGGCGTCGGCGTGGCAGGTGTCGGCTGGGGCGTCGCGGTGATCCCGGTCGTCGTCGGCGCGCCCAGCCCGAAGGTCAGGGCGCTGGCGGCCAGCAGCAACGAGGCGAGAGGGCGGCGGGGGCGCTGGACCATCGGGTGGACCCTTTCTTGCGAAGCGATGTCAGGCGGGCAGGACGGCGTCGGCGGATGCGGCGATGGCGCGGCCATAGCCCCGCATGCCCAGCAGCAGGGCGGCGACCGACAGCGGCGAGGCGATGGCGCAGACCAGCGTGATGGCGGCGGGCAAAGCCTGCGGATCGCCGTACCAATAATCGGTCACGAGTGCGATGGCGAACGGCCCGCCAGCCGCGCCGATCAGATTGACGATCAGCATATAGCCCGCCGATACCGACGCCCGCATCCGGTTGGGGGTGATTTCCTGCAAGGCGGCAAGACCACCGCCGAAATTGAACCCTGCAAGGAAGTTCATCGCGCCGATCAGCGCGAGCGACAGGGCCGCGGTCGGCATCTGGGGGAACAATATGGTCACCGGGATCAGGCTGATGAAGCCGAACAGGGCGGCATAGAGATTGCCGCGCGCGATCCCGCGACGCCGCAATGCCGAGGCCGCAAAGCCGCCGATCAGCGTGCCGCTCACGCCGCAGACCGCCGTGATAGTGCCATAGAGGCCGCCAATCTGCGCGGTCGTCAGCCCGAATTTGCGCTCAAGGAAAGCGGGAATCCACGCGCCCGTCGCATTGCCGACCAGGATCATCAGCGCAAAGCCCAGGCTGATGCCGACATAGGCCTGCCAGTGCCGGGCGATGTGCGCGAACAGCACCGGAAAGGGCGGGCTGGGCGCATGGACGCCTTCGCCCCGGCGCGGGGGTTCAGGGACAAGCAGCATGAGCGCGGAGAGCAGCAGGCCTGGCAGGCCGAGCACCAGAAACGCGATATGCCAGCCCTTGGTCTCGCCGATCAGCGGCACGTTCACGATGCTGGATGGCGGCACGACCGTTGCGAGCAGCCCCCCAAGCAGCAACGCCGCCGCCCCGCCGACATAGATGCCCATCTGATAGACGCCCATGGCCGCGGGCAGCCGGTGTTTGGGGAAATAATCGGACAGGATGGAGTAGGCGGCGGGGCTGAGCCCGCCTTCGCCCGCGCCCACGCCGATACGGGCGACGAACAGCATGCCGAAGCTGCGGGCGAGGCCGCACAGGGCGGTCGCGAGGCTCCAGATGAAGATGGCGGCGGCAACAATATTGCGGCGGTTGGCCCGATCCGCCAGCCGCGCGACCGGAATGCCGACCAGCACGTAGAACATGGTGAAGCTGAGGCCGTAAAGCAGGCTCATCGCGGTGTCGCTGACCTGCAAATCTTCCTTTATGGGCTGCACCAGAAGCGCCAGAGCCTGCCGGTCGACAAAGGCGAATGTATTGGCAGCGGCAAGCATGAACGCCGCGAACCACGCCTGACGCGCTGGTGGCCACGTGTCTGTTGTCGTCGACTCCGCCATTTCAACCTCTCCACGAATATGTAACGCTACAAAGCTTGTATCGGCCCTGCTGTCAATATCGGCGTGACCGGACGGACATTCTAACCCCTGTTATCGGGCATATAGAAGCTAGGTAGGCGGCACATACCTATGGATGGACATGCGAAAGCCGATTGACAATCCGCTCAAAAAGTCATTTAGCGGTACATCGCAGCGACTCACGGATCTGGTTCCCAAGTCGCCAAACCGTTGACGTCAAAAATCTCGACATGAGGGGATCTGAAGTGGCCACCTATAAGTGCACGTTAATTCCGGCGGCCTCCGCCCTGGCCATGGGCATGGCGATGCTGGCCATGCCTGCCGTGGCGCAGGACCAGGCAATGCCTGAGAATGAGCCGGGCGAAATCGTGGTCACTGCGCAAAAGCGCGCCGAGCGTCTGCAGGACGTGCCGTTGGCCGTCACCGCCGTGGGCGCGGACACGCTGGCATCGCGTCAGATCAACGACACCAACTCGCTGGTCCAGGCCGTGCCTTCGCTCTCGTTCCAGCAGGGCGCCAACCCCACCAACACCAGCTTCCGTATTCGCGGCGTTGGCACCGCGCTGTTTGGCCAGGGCGTTGAGCCTTCGGTTTCGGTCGTCGTCGATGGCGTGGTCGCCGTGCGTTCGGCGCAGGGCTTTTCCGAACTCGCCGATGTGGAGCGGGTCGAAGTGCTGCGCGGCCCGCAGGGCACCTTGTTCGGCAAGAATGCGTCGGCCGGCGTCATCAGCGTGACGACGGCGCGCCCGTCGCGCGACTTTGAGGGCAAGGGCGACATCACCATTGCCGAGCATAATGAATATCGCGCCCGCGGCACCGTTTCGGGTCCGATCACCGACACGCTGCGCGCCCGCGTTTCCGGCTTCTACAGCGACGTCCAGGGCATCACCCGCAACCTGGCCACCAACAAGTGGACGAACGGGTCGAAGAGCTGGGGCGTGCGCGGCAAGCTGGAATGGGACGCAACCGACAGCCTGACCCTGCTGCTGGCCGGCGAATATCGCAAGACGGACGCCGATTGCTGCGCCTCCACGCTGATCCAGATCCGCAACCCTGTGCTCCAGTCGATCGTCGGGCCGATCAACGCATCGCGCGAGAATCGCGAGATCAACGACGACGCCGAAACCTATGCGAACAGCAAGGCGCAGACCTATTCGTTGCAGGCTGACTGGGATCTTGGCAGCGCCACGATCACGTCGATCAGCGCGTTCCAGAAATATGATCTGGATGTGAACCAGCCGATCGACCGCATTCCCGCGACCTCGCCCATCTTTCTGGGGACGGCTGCCTTCGCGCCCTACACCTTCTGGAACCAGAACCACGGCACGGTCGACCTGAAGGGCTGGTCGCAGGAACTGCGCATCGCCAACAACGGCAATTCCGACCTTAACTATGTCGCGGGCATCTTCTACATGCACAGCGACATCCTGCGTCCCTTCGACCGTCGCCGCGCGCGTTGCACCGCCGGTGTCGTGGGCCAGCCCTGCGCGCCCGCCAACATCGTCTGGCAGTCGTCGGCCAGCCGCATCCGGCTGAAGCAGGACAGCATCGCCGCGTTCGGCCAGGCGGACTATCGCATCGTCGGCGGGCTGCGCGCCATCGGCGGCATCCGCGTGCAGTATGAAAAGGGCACCAACAGCGGCTATCGCATTGCGCCGATCGTCGCGGGTGACGCGATCTTCCCCGGCAATCCGCCCCGCAGCGGCACCTTCTCCGCCAACGACACCGCCGTCACCGGCAAGGCGGGCCTGCAATATGAATTCAACCGCAATGCACAGGTCTATGCCAGCTACACGCGCGGCTATAAGGGGCTGGGCTATGAAATGGAGATTGGCGGCGATCTGGCCAACCAGAAGGCCATTCAGCCTGAGCATGTGAACGCCTATGAAATCGGCTTCAAGGGCAGCACGGCCGACCGTACGCTGAGCATCTCGGCCGCCCTGTTCCAGGCCGACTATTCCAACCTTCAGGTGCAGGCCAACCGGTCCGATCCGACCACCGGTATCATCCAGTTCGTGACCACCAACGCCGGTTCGTCGCGCAGCCGCGGTTTCGAAGTCGAAGCCACGCTGCGTCCGTCCGACTCCTTCTCGGTCAATGCCGCCGTGACCTACGCGCAGTCGCGCATCAACATTGACGGCCTCAACTGCGCATTGCAGCTTCAGGCGGCAGCGCCGGTGCTGAGCGGCACGCCGACCAACATCTGCTATCGCACCGCGCCCGGCGCCACGCCGCAGCAGAATCTGCGCAACCGTCCGTTGCAGGCAAGCCCCGACTGGCGCATCGGCGTGACGCCGCGCTATGACTATGAAGGCGACAATTTCAACGCCTTCGCGCAGGTCAGCGCCAACTTCACCAGCGCGCAGTTCTTCTCGTCGGAACTCGATCCGCTCACGATCCAGCCGGCCTACACGCTGGTCGACGCGACGGTGGGCGTCACCACGTCCGACCACCGCTATGGCGTGACGCTGTTCGTGAAAAACCTGTTCGACGAAAATTACCTGACGAACATCGGTCACAACTCCATCATGTCGACCGTGGCAAATCCGCTGGATCTGGTGGGCACCTATAACAAGGACAGCAGCCGCTACTTCGGGGCAACCTTTAGCGCGCGCTTCTGATCGGGCCGGGAGCCGGGCGATGCGCGTCCGGCTCCTCCACTCCTTTGTTAGGGTACAGCATGCTCCTGGACAGTCTCACGCCGCCCCCGACAGAACCGCTCTCCATCGACGAGGAAGCACGCGCATGGGTGGAGCGCACGCGTGACGCCATGAGCATCGAGGAGATGATCGGGCAACTCTTCATCTTTTCAACGTCACAAGACAGCGCCGAGGAGCTAGGCCCGCTCCTGGCGCTCAAGCCCGGCGGCATCAACCGTTTTCCCCGGAACGACCTCTCCGCGTTCCGCTCCGCGTCCGTCCACGCGATCGAGCAGGCGGTGGTGCCGCCGGTCTTTACCGGCGATATAGAAGGGGGCACGATCAGCTATCCCTTCGCCACGACCGTTCCCAACATCATGGGCATTGCGGCGTGCGACGATCTGGCGACGACAGAAGCCATCGCCCGGCTGGTCGCGCGGGAAAGCCGGGTGCTGGGCTATGACTGGTCCTTTGGCCCGGTGGTCGACATCAACCATGCGTTCCGCAGCGCGATCGTGGGCACGCGATCGTTCGGCTCGCGCCCGGAAAATGTGCTGGCGCAGGCCAGCGTCTATATCCGCGCCTTGCAGGAAGAAGGCGTTGCCGCCTGCCTCAAACACTGGCCGGGCGATGGTTTCGACGACCGGGACCAGCATCTGGTCACCAGCGTCAATCCGCTGTCGGTTGAGGAATGGCACGGCTTGTTCGGCCGCATCTACGGCCAGCTGATCGGGCAAGGGGTGATGACGGTCATGTCCGCCCATATCGCCTTTCCCGCCTATATCCGCGCGCATTTGCCGGACGCGGGGCGCGAGGCGTTCCAGCCCGCGACCGTGTCGCACCTGCTGAACCAGCGCCTGCTGCGCGAGGAACTGGGCTTTAAAGGCCTGATCGTGTCGGACGCGACCGGCATGGGCGGGCTGACCGGCTGGATGGAGCGATCCGAAACGGTGCCGGCGGTGATCGAGAATGGCTGCGACATGTTCCTGTTCAGCCGCGCGCCGCAGAGAGATTATGGCTTCATGCTCGATGGCCTGCGCAATGGCCGGTTGTCCGAAGGCCGCCTGTATGAGGCGGTGACCCGCATTCTGACGCTGAAGGCGCGGCTGGGGCTGCACCGGATCGATCCGGCCGAGCGGATGATGCCGATCGAGGCGATGCGGGACGCCTTGCAGACGCCCGACCATCGTGTCGCCGCGTTGCAGGCCGCCGGGCAGAGCATCACGCTGGTCAAGGATACGCAATCGCTGTTGCCGCTGGCGCCCGCGACCCACCGCCGCGTCGTCATCGTCGCGGAAGAAGGGTTCAGCTTCTGGGACGGCGCCTTGTCGCGCGGCTATGGCCCGGTTCTCGACGAATTGCGCGCCCGCGGCTTCGAGCCGCGGATGCTGGACGTGGACCAGTGGCCGACGCGCGAGGACACCGACCTTGTCCTCTATCTGGTCGGGCAGGAAGCAACGCCCAGCGCGGCGCACATCTTTCTGGATCTGGTGAAGCTGCACGGGTCCAATCGCAAGGCGATGAGCCAGTTCGCGCAGGAAATCCCGACCGCACTGCTGTCGTTCGGGCAGCCCTATTATCTATATGATGCCCCGCATATGAAAACATGCGTCAACGCCTACAGCGCGATCGAGCCGGTGCTGCGCGAAACAGTGCGTCGGCTGACCGGCGAAGCGCCCTTCACCGGCGTCAGTCCCGTTGATCCATTTTGCGGGCAGGAACAGTTGCGTTGGTAAGGAGAGCGATATGACGGTCATGTCCCAGGGTCACGGCGCCAACGATCAGCGCGCCCAGTTGGAGGCGCTATATGCCGCCATGGCCCCCAAAGGGCTGCTGCCGCTGTGGGAAAGCCTGCATGCGCTGGTCCTGGCCGAGCCGCAGTCCCCGGCCAAGCCCTGGCGGTGGAGCTATGACGAGGTGCGCGACCATCTGATGCGCGCAGGCGACATCATCAGCGCCGAACAGGCGGAGCGCCGCGTACTCATTCTGGAAAATCCGGGGCTTGGCGGCCTGTCCGCCATAACCCCCAGCCTGTACGCCGGATTGCAGCTGATCCTGCCGGGCGAGGTCGCACCGTGCCACCGGCATTCCCAGAATGCGCTGCGCTTCGTCATGGAAGGCAGCGGGGCCTTCACCGCGCTGGACGGGGAAAAGGCGGTCATGCAGCCTTTCGACCTGGTGCTGACGCCTGCGGGCCAGTGGCACGACCATGGTAACCAGACCGACCAGCCGATGATCTGGCTCGACGGGCTGGACATTCCCACCGTCCGCCTGTTCGACGCCAGCTTCGCCGAGCGGCTGGATGTCGCTGCCCATCCCGAAACGGTGCCCGCCGGCGACACGCTGACCCGATATGGCCACAATATGCGTCCGTTGCGCGGGAGCCTGGCGGACCGTAGGCCCAGCGCGCGCCCGTTGTTCCATTATCGCTATGCCGACTGGCGGCCCGCGCTGGACGCGATGGCGTCGAGCGCCGAGATCGATCCGCATTTCGGCCATGCGCTGGAATTTCTGAACCCCGCCGATGGCGGCCCCATCCTTTCGACCATTTCCGCGCATGTCCGCCTGTTGCCCGCAGGGTTTGAAACCAGGACGCGGCAGGCGACCGACGGCACGGTGTTCGTGCTGGTCGAAGGCGAAGCGACGCTGGAACTGGGCGATCAGGAAATCCGGCTGGGCGCGCGCGACATGGTTGTCATACCGTCCTGGATTCCCTACCGCTTCCAGGCGCATTCGCAGACGATATTGTTCGGCTATTCCGACAAGGCTTCACAGATGAAGCTCGACCTCTACCGGGAGTGCAACCATTGACCCTCTTGTTCGACCCTCAGTCGCCCGTTCTGGCCCCGACGAGCGACGGCCATGATTTCCCCGTCCGCCGCATTTTCTGCATCGGCCGCAACTATGCCGATCATGCCAAGGAAATGGGCGTCGAGGTGGATCGCGAAGCGCCCTTCTACTTCACCAAATGGGCCGAAACGGTCGTGCCCAGCGGGCCGATCGCCTACCCGACGATGACCGGCAACTATCATTATGAAGCCGAACTGGTCGTCGCCATCGGCAAGGGCGGTCGCGACATTCCCGCCGACAAGGCGGTCGACCATATCTACGGCTATGCCACCGGCCTCGACATGACCCGCCGCGACCTTCAGCTCGACGCGCGCGCCAAGGGGCGTCCGTGGGACGCGGGCAAGAATGTCGAGCAATCCTCCCCGCTCGGCACGCTCCACCCGATCAGCGAGACCGGGGAATTGTCAACCGGCGCCATTCGCCTGACCGTCAATGGCGAGGTGAAGCAGCAGGCCGACCTTGCCGACCTGATCCATCCGGTGTCCGAACTCATCGCCTTCCTCTCGCGCGCCTATCGGCTGGAGCCGGGCGACCTCATCTACACAGGGACGCCCGCTGGCGTCGGCGCGGTCGTGCCGGGCGATGAAATCATCGTGTCGATCGACGGCCTTACCGATACCAGGGTCATGATCACGCCGGTCGCCCATGACTGACATGATCCTGCACGGCTTCTGGCGATCCTCCGCGTCCTGGCGCGTGCGGATCGCCATGGGACTGAAGGGCCTGACATGGTCGGATCGCACCTATCGCTTGCGTGCGGGCGAGCAGCGGTCCGACGCCTATATGGCGATCAACCCGCAGGGGCTGGTGCCAGCGCTGGAAGTGGACGGCACGGTGCTGACGCAAAGCATGGCCATCTGCGAATATCTGGACGAATGCTATCCCGATCCGCCGCTATTGCCCGCCGACCCGCTGATGCGGGCGACCGTGCGGGGGTTCGCACAGGCCGTTGCATGCGATATTCACCCGGTCCAGAACCTCAAGATTCTGCGCATGCTGGCAGCGCGCGGACTGGATGAGGACGCCGTGCAGGGCTGGGCGCGCGAGGTGATCGAGACCGGGCTTGAAGCCTGTTCGCGGCTGATTGCCGATCGGGAAGGGCCATATTGTTTCGGCGATCAGGTGACGCTGGCCGACATCGTCCTGATCCCGCAACTGGGCAATGCCCGTCGCTTTGGCGCGCGCACGGATTTTCCCCGGATCGAGGCTGTGGAAGCGGCCTGCAACGCCTTGCCCGCCTTTGCCGCCGCGCGGCCCGATCGCCAGCCAGACGCCGAGTAGCAATGTCGTTAGCGGGAGACGATCAGGCCCGTGCCGGTCCGGTCGATTGCCGTTCGATCATCTTGTAATCGACGTAGATCGCCAGCGGCTGGGTTTCCGGCGGCTCGCCGCGCAGCGTTGCGACGAGCCGTTCCGCCGCCCGTTCGGCGATCAGGGCCAGCGGCTGCCGGATGGTGGTCAGTTCCGGCCAGATTTTGACGGCGATCGGCGTATCGTCGAAACCCGTGATCGACAGGTCGTCCGGCACCGAAATCTTGTTGCGCAGCGCCACATTCACGAACGCCGCCGCCATGTCGTCATTGCCCGCGATGACGGCGGTGAAATCCCGCTGCGTGGTCAGTACGCGCTCCGCCAGCGCCAGGCCCGCCTCGAACGTCGGGGGCGCTTCCCAGACCAGCTTCATATCGGCGACGACCCCTTCGTCGCCCAGCGCGCGCAGGTAGCCCTTCAGACGGGAGGCCGCCACCAGCGAGGTCGGCAGCGTGACGATGGCGATCCGGCGGTGCCCCTTGCCAAGCAGCATGCGCGTCATTTCATAGGACGCCTGTTCATCGTCGATGCGCACGCAATCCATGTTGCGCAGGTCGCCGCCGGGCGCCAGGCCGATCATCGGCACGTCATGCCTTTCGGGCAGACCAGCAGCGCTGGCGATCTCGCAGATCGGCGGCGGCAGCAACAGGCCGTCAATGCCGCTTCGGATCATCCTTTCGATGCTGCCGACAGGATCGGAGAAGTCGTATATTTCCAGCACCAGCTGCACGCCAAGGCGGGACGTGGCGCGCAGGCTGCCGACCAGCATGGCGCTCAACAGCGCGCTGTCAATGTCGCGGTGGAGCAGGCCGATCCGCAGCGTCTTGGCCGCCGCCAGGCTGCGGGCGGCGGAATTGGGCGTGTAGTTGAGCGCCTTCACCGCCTTCAAAACGGCTTCGCGCGCGACCGGGTTGACGAAGCTCTTGTTGTTGATGACGTTGGAGACCGTCATGGCCGATACGCCAGCCTCCCGCGCGACTGCCGTGATCGTGGGGCCTTTCGCGCCTCTCCGGCGTTTACGGGTAGTGTCCGGGCTCGTCATGTCATCCCTGGTCGGTTGGCGAAGGACATCGTCATAAGCGGGGATTGGCAAACAATCCACACTCTGACGACCAGGCCCATTGGCCGGGCTGGTTCGGCCAATCAGTCACCGCCACGGATGCGGAACTTGGCCGGCTCCTGCTTCAGGACCGGGGTGCCACCGGCCAGCGAGACGCGGAAATTTTCCAGCTGGGGATCGCCCGTCCGCTCCATCTCGGCCAGCATCAGCCGCTTCATCTCATCGACCTTGGCCTTGTAGGCGGGATCGGCGATCAGATTGTTCCGCTGGCCCGGATCAGCCTCCAGATCATAGAGCGCCATGGGATAGCCCATCACATATTGCTTCACGCGCGCGGCGATGCGCGCATCGGTTTCCGCAGCCTTCGCCATGGCGGGGAAGGTGAGGCCCCACATGCTTTCGATCTTGAGTTCGGTCTTGCCGTTCGCCCAGGCGGTGTAATGGAAGGCGTGGCGTTTGTCCTGCAAGGTGCGGGAAGGGTAGAGCATCCCGCTCGACACATAGTCGACATAGGACATGACGAACGGCTTGTCCTGCGCCGCGCCGCCCTTCAGCATCGGAACCCAGGATTGCCCGTCCAGCTCCGCGATCGGCTTGGCCTGCAACAGCTCGATCAGCGTCGGCAATATGTCGAGGTTGGTCGTGAGCGTATCGAAGCGGCGCGGCTTTCCCATGCCGGGGTAGCGCAGCAGCACGGGCGTGCGGATGCCATGGTCATAGACGCTGGCCTTGGCAAAGGGCATCGGCATGCCATGATCCGCCACGAACAGGACAATCGTGTCGTCCCAAGTGCCGCTATCCTTGAGAGCCTTCAGAATATTGCCCACGGCGATGTCGAGGCGTTGCACCGAATTCCAATATTGCGCCATCTCCTCCCGAATATCGGGCAAGTCTTCGAGATTGGCGGGGATCGGAACCTGGCCCGCCTTGAGCGGCCGGGGGATGCGGTAGGGGCCGGTCTGCTCGTGATCGATTTCCTGCGCATCCTCCGCGCCATAAAATGGCCGGTGCGGATCGTTGATGTTGCAGTTGATGAAGAAGGGTTTGTACTGGGCCTGCGCTTCCGTGACGGCGAGGCGGAGCATGTCGGCATGCACCATGGGATGACGGTCCTTGCCTTCCTGCTTTAAGTCCCAGGGGAAGGAGGAGGCGGGCTGCATATGGCCGATCTTGTGGCTGGCGGCGCAATAATAGCCTTCGGCAGCCAGGGTGGTGCATAGCGTCGGCGTACCCTCCCGCATCGGGAAGAAGCCGTTGCCGCCATTTTTGTGCGGCAACAGGCCGCTCATGAACGCCTGGCGCGAGGGCATGCAGATCGGCGCTACGGTACGCACTTGCTCAAAGACATGGCTTTGCGCGGCGAGGCTGTCGAGATTGGGGGTGAGGCCGCGCCGTCCGTTCATGAAGCCGAGCGCCGACCAGTCCACATCATCCGATGTGATGAGCAGCAGATTGTGGCGCTTGCGCGGATCACGCTTCACATAGTCGACCGCCTGGGCATAGCGGGGAAACGCGGCCATGATGGCGGCGGCTGCGCTGGCCTGCAAAAACCTGCTCTTGCGTTGGTTGATCATCCCATCCTCCCTTGCGGCCACCGTCGCGTCACCCTGCGGGGCCGGCCGGTCCGTCACTTGATATGCTGCCTTGTGCAAATGCAGTCTTGCCCACTTCTGCGATATAATCAATATAGCGCTAAATTAAACTGACATTGCGGGACAGGAGGGGGCATGGCCTTGAAAGAGCGGTATCGGGGCGTATTGCTGGCTCCGGCCTGCGTTGCCGGGCTTTTTGCCCTGGCCACGCCGCTGGTCGCCGCCGCGCCTGATGTGCCGCAGTGGCGGGATCTGAACCGCAACAACCAGCTAGACCGCTACGAGGATTCGCACCTGTCGGTGCAGGAGCGGGTCGATGACCTGATGGCGCGCATGACCATCGAGGAAAAAGTCGGCCTGATGGTGCATGCGAGTCTGCCGGGGCATGGATCGGCGATCGGCGTGTCATCGACCGGCTATGACATGGCGCGGGTGCGCGCCATGATCGAGGACGGGAAGATCAACAGCTTCATCACCCGGATCGTGGTGAAGCCGGCGGAATTCGCGCGCCAGAACAATATGGTGCAGAAAATCGCGGAAGGCACAAGGCTGGGCATTCCGGCAACGATCAGCACTGATCCGCGCCACCATTTTCAGGCCACGATCGGCGCGAGCACGACGGGCGGTGGCTTTACCCTGTGGCCCGATACGCTGGGATTTGCGGCGCTGGACGACGCCGATCTCGTCCGCCGGTTTGGGGATATTGCGCGGCAGGAATATCGCGCCGTCGGCATCCATATGGCGTTGTCGCCCCAGGCCGATGTGGGCAGCGAGCCGCGCTGGTCCCGCTTTTCCGCGACATTCGGTTCCGATCCCGCAACCATCTCCCGCCTGGCGGGCGCCTATGTGGAAGGGTTCCAGGGCGGCGCGACCGGCGTGACGCCAATGGGCGTCGCGACCGTGGTCAAGCATTGGGTCGGCTATGGCGCAGAGCCGGAAGGGTTTGACGGGCACAATCATTATGGCCGCAACGTCCATCTGACCGATGCGTCATTTGCCGATCATGTCCGTGCGTTCGATGGCCCGTTGGCGGCAGCGAGCGAGGGCGTGATGCCCACCTATGTCGCGCTGCATGGCCCCTCGATTGGCGGCAAGCCGGTCGAGCCGGTCGGCGCAGGGTTCAGCAAACAGGTGCTGACCGACCTGCTGCGTGGCGAAAAGGCATATCGGGGCCTGATCATTTCGGACTGGTCGATCACGCGCGACTGCCCGGAGACCTGCGTATCGCCGGATGCGAATCATCCCCAGGCGCCGCAGGCGATCGGCATGCCATGGGGCGTGGAATCGCTGAGCGTCGCCGATCGATTCGCCAAGGGCGTGGACGCAGGCATCGACCAGTTCGGCGGCGTGGATGATGCCGCCCCGATATTGGAAGGCGTGCGCAGCGGCGCAATTTCGGTCGAGCGAATCGACGATTCGGCGCGGCGCATATTGGCGCTCAAGTTCCGGCAGGGTCTGTTCGACAATCCCTATGTCGACGAACAGGCCGCTGCCAGGCTGGTCGGCAATGCCGCCTGGCAGAGCGAGGCGGACAAGGCGCAGCGGCAAAGCCAGATCCTGCTGCGCAACGAGGGCGGATTATTGCCGCTGAAGGGGCGCAAGAAAATCTGGCTTTATGGCGTGGATGAGGCTGTTGCGGCTTCGGCGGGCTATGTCGTCGTCAAAGACCCGTCCGAGGCCGACATAGCGCTGGTGCGCGCCGCCACGCCGTTCGAAAAGCTGCACCCTTTTCATTTTTTCGGGTCGCGGCAGCATGAAGGGCGGCTCGACTTCAGGGCCGATGATCCGGCGCTGGTGGCGCTCAAGCGGGCGGCGGCACATGTGCCCGTCATTGCCGCGGTGGAAATGGATCGCCCCGCGGTGCTTACCGCCCTCATGCCGCATGCCAAGGCCGTGCTCGTCAATTTCGGCACCAGCGACGTGGCCCTGTTCGACATAGTGTCGGGGCGCAGTCCGGCCTGCGGTCACCTGCCTTTCGCGCTTCCGGCATCCATGGCCGCGGTCGAACGCCAGCGCGCGGACCTGTCGGACGACGAGGAGGCGCTGTTCCCCAGGGGTGCGGGCCTGTGTCTGAAATGATTTGGCAGTATCCGGGTCGGTATAGGCCAGTGTCTGGCGCGCAAGGCACTGTTGCAAAACTGTATCGCTCGCCAGGCAATCGTGGGCAAGCGTGCAACGATGCGATTGACAGCGCTGCCATATAAAATTACCGCTACATCAACGGGTGAGCCCTCAAACGTCTGAATCGATGTCGGGGCACATAATCAGGCAGGCCAATTCTGACAGGCCGCCGCAACAGGGGAGGGTATCGTGGCTTCACAGCGTCATCGTCATTATCTGGGATTCTTGCTCGCGGGGGCCGCGATGGCATGCTGCGGCGCTGCAATGGCGCAGGAGCAGGCGGGGGAAGCGGATGGCGCAAGCGAAGCCATCATCGTTACCGGTTCGCGCGTGGTTCGTAACGGCGCGGACATGCCCACGCCTGTCACGGTGGTAGGCGCGGACCTGATTGCGCAGACCGGCGCGACGCAGCTGTCGCAGGTCATCAACGACCTGCCCGTCGTGCGCACCGATACCAGTTCGACGACGGCGTTCGTCGGCGGTGGCGGCAACGGCCCCGGCAACAACCTGATCAACCTGCGCGGTCTGGGCGCGGTTCGCACCCTCGTGCTGGTGGACGGGCTGCGCTTTCCCGCGACGACCTTCACGGGCCTGTTCAACACCGATCTCATTCCAAGCTCGCTGGTGTCGCGGCTGGACATCGTCACCGGCGGCGCGTCGGCGGCCTATGGTTCGGACGCTGTGGCCGGTGTCGTCAACATCATCCTCAACAACAAGCTGGAGGGCGTTCGCGCTTCGGCGCAATATGGCGTGACGGACGCTGGCGATGGGGATGAGCAGAAATACTCGTTCGGCGTGGGCCAGAAATTCCTGGATGGCCGTCTGCACATCATCGCCGGGCTTGATTATCAGGACCGGAAAAGGACGGGCAACTGCTATTCGCGCAGCTGGTGCGCCCAGGAATATGGCGTCATGTCGAACGCCAATTCCGCGCAGAACGGCCTGCCGGCCCTGATCATCTCGCCCGACGTGCGTTGGTCCCAGAATACGCCCGCTGGTCTGATCGTCAGTTCCAGGCTGACCAATGCATTTGGCGGGCAACAGGTGTCGGACGATGGCACGACGCTGCTGCCCTTCACCTTCGGCCAGCTCTACGCGCCCAATAACAACCAGATGATCGGCGGGTCGCGCCGCGGCATCAATCCTGCCAGCAGCGCCTTCGATCTTCAGGGGCCGCAAAAGCGCTTGGCCGCCCTCTTCCGGGCGGAAGCGGAACTGAGCGACAATCTGAAGGCGTGGGTGGACAGCTCCTACGGTCAGACGGACAATCAGGGCACGTTCGCGCAGCTGCGTTCGGGTAACCAGAACGCCGCAGGCACATTGCGGGCGGGGCCGCTCAACACCGGCGCGATCACGCTGTCGGTCAACAATCCCTTCCTTCCCGCCCAGCTGCGCAGCCAGATGCAGCAGATCGGCCTGGCGAACGTCAACATCGGCAAGGCGGGCGATGGTCTGCTGGTTCCGATCGTCGACTATCATGTCGAAAGCTATCGGGTCGCCACCGGCCTGAAGGGCGATCTGGGCGGCTGGACCTGGGACGCCAGCTATGTCCGGGGCGTCAGCAAGCTGGACAATGTCGCGCGCAACATCATCAATCAGAATAATTTCTCGCGCGCGGTTCAGGCCGTCAGCGGCACGGGCGCCAATGCCGGCAGGATCGTCTGCGCGGTCAACCAGTCGGTGACGACGGACGCCGCTTGCCAGCCGCTCAACCTGTTCGGCGTCGGCACAGCCAGCGACGCCGCGCTGCAATATGCCTTTGGCACGGCCGTTCAGCGGTCCAGGATCACGCTGGACGATGTCAGCGCGAACGTCCAGGGGCAGCCTTTCGACGCCTGGGGCGGGCCGGTTTCAGTCGCGGCGGGCGCGGAATATCGCACCGAAAGCATCGCGGCGGACGTCGACCCGGTATCGGCCGCTGGTGGCTTCGTTCAGAATTACAGCGCCCTGCACGGACGCAGCAAGGTGTTCGAAGTCTATGCCGAGGCCAATGTGCCGCTGCTGTCCAACGTTCCCCTTGCCGAGACGCTGGAAGTCAATGGCGCGGTGCGGCACGCCCATTATAAATTCTCCAGCCCCGAAGCGCCCCTGGCGGGCGGCGCCGTTGGCCCTGCGGATTCCAGCTTCAACGCGGTCACCTGGAAGCTCGGCCTGGTCTACAAGCCGGTAGACTGGCTGCGGATGCGCGGCACCATTTCGCGCGACTTCCGTGCGCCGAACATGAACGAGCAATATATCCTGCCCAACGTCCAGAACAGCGCGATCCTGGACCCGGCGACCAATACCAGCACGCAGGTCGCCACCCAGTCCGGCGGCAACCCGAATCTGCGCCCGGAAATTTCGCATACCAAGACTTTCGGCGTCACGATCCAGCCTGCGGCGATACCCAATCTCCAGCTGTCGGTTGACTATTATGACATCAAGGTCACCGGCTATATCGCGGCCGTGGGCGGCCCCACCCTGGTCACCCAGTGCTTCCAGGGCGCGCAGGATGCATGCGCCTTCGTCACCCGCGACGCCAATGGCGTTCTGACCTTCATCCGCAACATCTCCGCCAACGCGAACGAGTTGCAGGTCAAGGGCTTCGACGTCGAACTGGGCTATCGCAAGCAGATCGAGAATATCGGTACGCTGGACCTGCGCATCCTGGGCACGGCCTATACGAAGCTGACCCATGTCAACGCGGGATCGCCACTGGACGGCAAATGCCAGAACGGCACCGTCACGCAGCAGGCCTATCCCAGCATGTCCTGCTATCAGATCAACACGCGGGCCACCTTCACCAGCGGGCCGCTGACTTTGGGCATGCAGTCGCGCTATATTCCCAAGGGCAAGTTCGGCACCACCTATGTCGGGCCGCAGGATGACGGCTATAGCCCGACCCTGCCGAACAGCATCAACGACAATCGCGTCAAGGCGGTCACCTATGTCGACGTGAATGCGAGCTATCGCATCATCGACAATGGCCCGCGCATGGTGGAAGTGTTTGGCGCGATCAAGAATGCGTTCAACACCAACCCGCCGGTGGCGCCGGCCAACAATATCGGCACCAACGCCAATCTTTACGACGTGCTGGGTCGCACCTTCCGCGTCGGCGTGCGGATGGCCTACTGATCGGACCAGTGCCGGATAATGGGCCGCCGCGATTTCGATCGGGGCGGCCTTTTCTTTTGAGCCTGCCGGGCATGGCCCCGGATGGCGGGTACGGGGTAATCGTCATCCCGATGCGCAAGCGTGGCGTGCCTGCCCCGCTTTAACGCTAACTATAGCGGCCATGAAACCCGTGCCGCCTTGATGGAGTCGCACTGCGTGGTTGCGCTACATCATGACATTTGCATCTGCCCAACTGCTGCCATAGGCCGTTCGCCCAGCGACAGTCCGTAATGAGGTGAGATTTTTGGTCACGATCTATGATGTGGCGGCCAAGGCCGGCGTCGGCATGAAAACCGTCTCCAGAGTTCTCAACAACGAAGCCCATGTCCGCCCGGCCATGAAGGACCGGGTCATGAAGGCTATCGATGAACTTGGCTATCGCCCCAATCTGGCGGCGCGGCAATTGGCGGCCAGCCGATCCTTCCTGATCACCTTCATATTGAGCGACGTTTTCAGCAGCTATCAGACGAGCATGCTGGTGGCCGCATCGACCGAATGTCGTCTGCGCAATTATCATCTCGTGGTCGAGGTGAGGGATCAGGACGAGACTGCGGAGAGGCTGGTCGAGCGGGTGACGGCCAATCTGCGCCCGGACGGCATCATGCTGGTCCCGCCGCTCAGCAACGACGCCGCGATTGTCAGGGCGATCGAGAGCAAGGGAACCCGGCTGGTCAGGGTCGCGTCCACCCTGTCGGGCTATGGCGACATCGTTCCTGTCAGGGACACGGACGTCAGCCACAAAATGGTGGCGCATATCGCTGCGACGGGAAAGTCGCGCATCGCCCTCATCGCGCCGCCGTTCGACAAGGCCGCCGCCAGCGAACGGGTAACGGGCTATCGGTCCGCCCTTGCCGATGCGCGCCTGCCCTATCGTGCCGACTATGTCGTGAAGGGGGATTTCACTTTCGCGTCCGGCAAGGCCGCCGCCGAGCAGCTTTTGGCCTTGCCCGAACCCCCCGACGCCATTTTCGCCACCAACGACGCGATGGCGCTGGGCGCGATGGCGGCGGCGCGGCAGATCGGCCTGGACATACCCCGCGACATAGCGATTGCGGGCTTCGACGATTCGCCGGGCAGTCGCACCATGTACCCGCCGCTCACGACAGTGAGGCAGCCGATTCCGGGCATGGCGCGCAATGCCATTTCCGTCCTTCTGGGCCATGCCGACGCGCTGGAGGAACTGGTGCCCGAACTCGTCATCCGTGGGTCCACGCAACCGGGAGCGGCTGCCGAGGTGCATGGCGAGGACATGTAAGGCGCGACATTGACAGCGCTGCCAATTGCGATATTACCGCTCTAAACAGATTGGAGGGGTCATGAAGAGGCTGCGTCTATACGGGTTGCTGGCGGCGGGTATGGTGTTGGCGACATGCCCCGCGACCCTGCTGTCCGCGCGCCCCGCGCAAAAGGCGGCCAGTCCCGCCAAGGCCGAACCGGCGCGCAAGCCGCGGAACGTCGTCTTCATCCTGCTGGATGACCTGCGCTATGACGGCATGGGCTTTTTGCAGCCGGAACTCAGAACCCCCAATATCGACCGGCTGGCGCGGGGCGGCACCTATTTCCCCAATACGGTGGTCACGTCGTCGCTGTGCAGCCCCAGCCGCGCCACCATCTTGACGGGCGAAACCGCGCGCAACCATGGCATTGTCGACAATGCGAATTCGTCGGAAGCCGGGCTGACCTTCTTCCCGTCCTATCTGCAGAAGGCCGGTTACCAGACCGCCTTCATCGGCAAATGGCATATGGGCAATGATGTCGACACGCCGCGTCCGGGCTTTAACAAATGGGTCAGTTTCCGGGGGCAGGGGAGCTATTATCCTGCGAGCGGCGATCCCGATGCAGCCGTGCAGGGCGGCGAAACGACGATGTGGAACGTCGATGGCAAGAAGGTCGCGCAGCAAGGCTATATTACCGATGAACTGACCGACTACGCCATGAACTGGCTGGAAAAGGAACGCGACAAGAGCAAGCCGTTCTTCCTGTATCTGAGCCACAAGGCAGTCCATTCGGACCCTCTGCCGCCGCCGCGCTACCGCCATCTGTACGATCGGACCGATTTCAAGATTCCGGCCAGCGCCGCCAACACGCCCGAAAATTACAAGGGCAAGCCGATGTGGGTCTATAACCAGCGAAACACATGGCACGGCATCGATTTCTTCTTCAACACCGATATGAAGATGACCGAATATCTGCGCTATTATTATGGCGCGCTTGCCGCGGTCGATGACAGTGTTGGCCGTATTGCCGACTATCTGAAGGCGAACGGGCTGGAAAAGGATACGCTGGTCGTCTTTACCGCCGACAACGGGTTTCAGATCGGTGATCATGGCCTGATCGACAAGCGGACCGCCTATCAGGCGTCGGTGCGCGTGCCGATGGTCATGTATGAGCCGGGGACGGTGCCGGCCGGTGTGGTCAACACTGGGCGGATACGCAATCTCGACTATGCGCCGACCTTCCTGGACCTGGCCGGGGTGGAGAAGCCAGCGCAGTTCGAAGGGGTCAGCGCATGGCCGCTCATTACCGGCAAGGTCGCGGACAAGGACTGGAAGGCGCCCGACTTCACCTATGAATATTATTGGGAATGGGCCTATCCCATGACGCCGGGTACATTCGCCATTCAGCGCGATAACCTGAAATATATCCAATATTACGGCGTCTACGACACCGACGAACTCTATGATCTGGCGCGCGATCCTGACGAAATGCACAATCTGATCGACGATCCGGCCTATCTTCAGGCCAAGGTCGATCTGCGCAAGGCGTTGTACCAGCAACTGGCCAATCGCGACGGTCGCCACGCCATTCCCTATGGCGAACGCAACGCCATCGGCAGCGTACGGCGCAACCGCGCGGGAACCGGCGCTGCGCCTTTCCCGGACAGCTGGCTGGTGGAACCCAATCGCGTGGACAGGAAGGACAATGTCCTGCCCGACAGCGTCGCCAAGCAGCGCGCGAATGATGAAGGCAAGGCGTTCGTGCGCTTCCCGGTGCTTGGTTCGCCGGAAGCGAATGCAAATGCGGGAATCAAGGATTGACGGCACGGACGCCTGATGTGCCGCCGGTGACGTGCCCGCCGCGCCGGGCGGGGCTGGCCATGGCGGCGGCGGCGCTGCTTGCAGCCGCGCCTGCCATGGCGGCCCAGGACGGACCGGGATGCCTGGACCAGCGCCTGTCGGCGACGCTGATCCGCCTCCAGCCCAAAAGGTCGCGCCTGACGGCCGTGATCGCCCCGACGCTGGGTGGACAGCTGGTCGGGTTGCAGCTGCGCCGGGCGGGCAAGAGCCATGAGCTTCTCTATCGCGGCATGGATTTCTGCCCGCAGCCCGGCTTTGCGGGCAAGGCGATGGTGATGTGGCCTGCAACGGGACGCACCTTCGCTGCCGATCCTTCGCAGGGCAAGGCTGACAAGGCCGCCGGCTGGCAATGGCAGGGGAAGCTGTGGCCGATGCCGATCCATGGCTTTGCCAAAAATGGCGCATGGTCGGTCGTTACCCCGCCAAAGGGGGCGAGCGGAGAGAGCGTCACGATCGCGTTGCGCGACACGCCCGAAAGCCGCGCGCTGTTCCCATTCCCGTTTCGCCTGTCGATCACCTACGCGCTGCGTGGCGAGCGGATCAGCGTCACCCATCAGGTCACGAACCTGGGCGACGTGGCGATGCCCTTTTCGATCGGCAATCACATCACCTTCGCCTTGCCGCTTGGCGGGCAGGGCGACGCTGCCGACGCAAGGATCAGTACCGACGGGCGAGCGCGGCTTTTGCTGGACGCCTATGGACGGCCCGCAGGCACAGGCGCGGTCGGCCCCCTTAAAGTCGCGCCGCTCTCCTCGCTTGGCACTGAAACTGCGGTTCCTCTGCTCTGGTCGGGTTTTCGGCGTCGCCCCGCCGTCACGCTGACGCAGCCTGGCGTGGGATCGATCATGATCATGCAACAGTCGCGGCGTCCGGCGGAGCGCGATGTCGTCGCCTTCAATCTCTGGGGCAATGTCGACAAGGGCTTTTTCAGTCCAGAGCCATGGTATGGGCGGCAGAATGCGCTGTCCGATGGCGGCGTCGTGCTGCTGCCGCCGGGACAGAGTTTCACATGGGCGTTCTCCGCCGACATTCGTTTGTAGTTTTATTGCAGGGCGTGCGTTCGTCCTGCGGCAGAAGGGATCAGGGAAGCATGATGAGCAGGCAGCGCAGGCAGAGGGCGAGTTTGTGGGTGCAGGCGGCAATGCTGGCGCTGGCCCCCTGCGCCATGTCGCAGCCCGTTGTTGCCAGGACCAGCGCGCCGGAACAGGCCGCCCCGCAGCAGCAGCGCATGAACGTCCTTTTCCTGATCGCCGACGATCTGAACACCCGGACCAGCGCGACCGGCTTCAAGCCGGTCCAGACCCCCAATCTGGACAGGCTGGCGAAACGATCCGTGAACTTTGCCAACGCCTATTCGCAATATCCCTGGTGCGGGCCGAGCCGCGCCTCCTTCCTGACCGGGCGACGGCCCGACACCACCGGCGTCTGGGATTTGAAAACCAAGTTTCGGGACAATTTGCCCGGCGTCGTGACCCTGCCGCAATATTTCCGTCAGAATGGCTATTTCACCGGGCGCGTGGGCAAAATCTATCATCAGGGCGTGCCCGGCGACATCGGGACCAGCGGGCCTGACGACACGCCATCATGGGACCGTGTCGTCAATCCTGCCGGGCGGGACAAGATCAATGAGCGGGATGGCCGGATGACCATCCTCAACCCGCATCCGTCCGGGCGGCTGGGCAGCGCGCTCGCTTTCCTGGCGGATGAAGGGACGGATGAGGAGCAGACCGACGGCAAGGTCGCGTCCGAAACCATCGCCATGTTGAAAGAGCATCGGGACGGCCCTTTCTTCATTGCCGCCGGTTTCTATCGCCCGCACGTCCCAGAAGTTGCGCCCAAAAAATATTTCGACATGTATCCGCTGGACAAGGTCAAGTTCGAGCCGGAGGACCCGGCGGCGCTGGCCAAGGTGCTGCCCGCATCCTACGGACTGGTCGGCTTCCAGAATCTGGACCTGACCGTCGATCAGCAGCGCAGCTTCGTGCGCGCCTATTACGCCGCCACATCTTTCATGGACGCGCAGGTCGGCCGCGTGCTGGATGCGCTCAAGCCGCTGGGGCTTGATCGCAACACGATCATCATATTCACCAGCGACCACGGCTTCCTGCTGGGCGAACATGGCCAGTGGGAAAAGCAGATGCTGTTCGAAGGGTCTGTGAAGGTGCCGCTGATCATCAACATGCCCGGCGCGAAAGGCAATCGGCGCGTGTCGAGGAAGATGGTCGAACTGGTCGATCTCTATCCGACCATCGCGGAGATCGCCGGACTGCCCAAGCCCGATGGCCTTGAAGGCGACAGTTTGAAGCCGCTGCTGGACAATCCGGCGTCGAAGGCGTGGACGCAGCCCGCCTATAGCCAGGTGCAGGGCGGTCGCAGCGTTCGCGTCGCCCGCTGGCGCTACACGGAGTGGGAGAAGGGCAAGCTGGGCGCGGAACTCTATGATGAGGATCGCGATCCGGGCGAGACGCGCAATCTGGCGGCTGATCCACGCTATGCCCACATCGTCCAGCGGTTGAAGGCGATGTTGCCCGAAGCCTCTCCGGGGCCGCGTTACGGCATTGGCGGGGCTGAATAGCCGCCTGATGGCCTGACCCGCCACGGCACGGGATGCAGATGCCTGCGCATGATGTCGAGGAAGGCCGTGATGCGGCGGCTGCGGCCATGGCGCGCGCCCAGCAGGGCCACCACGTCCACGTCGGGCGCGCGCCAGTCGGGCAGGATCTGCACCAGGTTGCCGGTCGCAAGGTCGTCGGCAAGATCCCATTCCGACCGCATGATCACGCCCAGTCCCGCAAGCGCCCAGCCGCGCATGATCGCGCCGTCATTCGTCGACATGAAAGGTTTGATCCGGATCGTTTCGGGGCTGCTGTCGGGCCGGGAAAATCGCCACAGCGTGACGTCCTCGTCATTTTCCCGCAACGCCAGGCATCGGCACTGTTGCAGATCGACGGGTGCCTTGATGACGGGATGATCCCGAAGATAGGCCGGCGACGCGCAGACGATGCGGCGATTGGGGGCGAGCGTGGTGACCAGCCGGGTCGTCCCGTGCAGCGCCCCGATATGAATGACGACATCCCAACTGTCCGATGACAGCGACGCGGGATGATCGGACAGTTCCAGCGCGACCGTGGCTTCCGGATGCAACCGGACGAACTCGCTGACCGCCGGGGCGACGAATTCCCGGCCAAAGCCATAGGGCGCGGCGATCCTCAATTTTCCCCTGACGCTCGTCGATCGTTGGCCCAGCCGTTCGTCCAGTTGCTCGATCGCATCGACGATCGCCGAGCCCTGGGCGGCCAGAAGCTCACCTTCATCGGTCAGCATGAGCCCGCGCGACGAACGGTCGATCAGCCGTACGCCCACGCGCTGTTCAAGCGCCTTGAGCCGCTGGGTCACCGCTGGCGCCGACACGTTGAGCCGACGCGATGCGTCCGCCAGCGAGGCTGACCCGGCAATGACCCCGAAGAACAGGAAATCCTCACTCGATAGCATTAAGTCTGACCTTAATTGGAAATGACGAATCTATTAATTGAAGACGAGGGGAAATTCCATAGACTGGTTGTCCTGTCACGCCCCCTAAAGAGTGAAGCGGAACCAGCCTTGTTGGATGAAAAGACACGATATGCCGCCGATGCGGGCGTTCAAACGCTCAGGACCGTTGGCACCCCCTGCCTGATCCTCGATCAGGATCGGATGGACCGCAACGTCGCGCGGCTGCGCGGGCGAATGGAGCGGCTGGGCGTGCAATTGCGGCCCCATCTGAAAACGGCGAAGTCGGTCGATGCCGCGCGGCGGGTCATGACCGCGCCAGCGGGTCCGGCGACGGTTTCGACACTGAAGGAGGCGGAGCAGTTCGCACGCGCTGGCGTGACCGACCTGACCTATGCCGTGGGCATTTCCCCCGACAAGATCGACCGGGTGCTGGCCCTGCGTGCATCGGGGGTCGACGTGTCGGTCACGCTGGACACGGTCGAGCAGGCGCGCGCGGTGGCGGAAGCATCGCGCCGGGCGGGCGACAGGATACCCGCCCTGATCGAGATTGATTGCGACGGTCATCGGTCGGGCGTCCTGCCCGGCGATCGCGCGCTGCTGATCGACATCGCCCAGGCGCTGGAAGATGGCGGCAGCTTGCGCGGGGTGCTCACCCATGCCGGGGCAAGCTATGGCGCGATCGGCGACGATGCGATCCGCGCAGCGGCCGAAGGCGAGCGCGCGGCGGTGGTTCAGGCCGCCACGCTGCTGCGCGAAGCGGGTTTCGATTGCCCGGTCGTAAGCGCTGGGTCCACGCCGACCGCGCATTTCGCCGAAACGCTGGACGGCGTGACGGAAATGCGCGCGGGCGTGTTCGTCTTTTTCGATCTGGTCATGGCCGGGATCGGCGTCTGCGCGATCGACGATATTGCGGTGTCGGTGCTGGCGACGGTGATCGGGCACCAGCCTGAAAAGGGCTGGATATTGGTCGATGCCGGATGGATGGCGATGTCGCGCGATCGCGGTACCGCCAAGCAGGCGGTCGATCAGGGATATGGCCTGGTCTGCGATGTGCACGGCCAGCCTATGGACGATCTGATCCTGTCCGAAGCGAATCAGGAGCATGGCATCATCACGCTTCGGCCCGGTTCGACGGCGTCGCTCCCCGACTTGCCGATCGGCACGCGGCTGCGCATCCTGCCCAACCATGCCTGCGCGACGGGCGCGCAGCATGACAGCTATCATGTCGTCAGCGGGCAGGGCGACAGGATCGAGGCCGTGTGGCCCCGGTTCGGAGGATGGTGATGACGCGCATCGACGCGACGGGCGACGGCCCGCTTCCCGTGACGACGGCCAATGCGCCCGCGGCAGGCGGTCATTATGCGCAGGCCATCAAGCATGGCGGTCTTGCCTATATTTCCGGCCAGTTGCCGATCGACCCTGATGGCACGCACCGTCCCGAAGCGGATTTTGACGATCAGGCGCGGCTGGCCATCCGCAACCTGCTGGCGGTGGCGCAGGCAGCCGGCAGTTCGGCCGAAAGTCTCCTGAAAGTGACGGTCTATATCGTCGGCATCGAAAACTGGCCCCGTTTCAATGCTATCTACGCCGATCTGCTGGGCGACGTTCGCCCGGCCCGGTCGGTCGTTCCCGTCCCGCATCTCCACTATGGCTATCTTGTCGAAATTGACGCCATCGCCGCCTGCGCGGACTGATGGCGCTGAACTGATATGTGACATGAAAGAGGATAGAGCGATTTCCACCCATCCTTCCATCATCGTGCGGCCCATGACCGGCGCGGACCGGGATCTCGATGGTGCGCTGGCGCTATCGCAGGCGGTCAGCTGGCCATATCGCAAGGATGACTGGCGCATCGCGCTGGAACTGGGCCACGGCCTGCTGGCGGAAGCCGATGGCGCCATCGTCGCCTCCATCCTCTGGTGGCCCTATGGCGACGCCTTTGCCACCTGCGGCATCATCATCGTGTCGCCCGCCATGCAGGGACGCGGACTGGGCCGGACGTTGATGGAACAGATGCTCGACGCGACCGGCGACCGGGCGCTTCTGCTCAATTCGACGGTGGAGGGCCATCGTCTGTATGAAAGCTTCGGGTTCCACGATGTCGGCACGGTTCACCAGCATCAGGCCCGACTGCCGGATAGCATCCCTCCCTTGCCGGACAGCGCGGTGCGAACGGCGCAGGCAAGCGACCTGCCCGCCATCGTCAGGCTGGACGAACAGGCCTTCGGCGCGGCGCGGACCCGATTGATCGAGGCGTTCAGCCGCATCGGCACCGCCGCAGTCATCGAACGGGACGGGGTGATCACGGGCTTTGCCATGTGCCGGCGCTTTGGCTTTGGTCAGGCGGTCGGGCCGGTCGTCGCGGCAACGGCAGGCGATGCGCGGCAACTGATCCACCATTTCATGGCGGAACATGCGGGCACATTTCTGCGGATCGACATTAGCGGCGATAGCGGTCTGGGCGACTGGCTGACGACAAATGGCCTGCCCGAAGTCGGCCACGTCACGACCATGATCCGGGGACAGCGTCCTGCCGTCGCGGGAGAAGGCCGGACCTATAGTCTTGCAAGCCAGTCTTTCGGTTGAAGGCGCAGTTCATGAAACTTATCCCCTATTGGCACGACACGGCCCCCGTCTTTTCTGGCACCGAAAAAGGGCCGGTCGAAGGCGACTATGACGTGGCAGTGGTGGGCGGTGGCTTTACCGGCCTTTCCGCATCATTGGCGCTGGCGAAGAAGGGCGCGCGCGTCATCCTGCTGGAAGCCGGGCGGCTGGGCGGATGTGCATCCGGGCGCAATGGCGGGATGTGCAACAACGGCTTTGCGCAGGATTATGCCGGCATGGTCGGCCGCCTTGGCCCGGATGTCGCCAAACGCCTCTACCAAAGCTTCAACAGCGCGGTCGACACGGTCGAGCAGATCGTCCGGGACGAAGCGATCGACTGCGATTTCAAGCGCGTCGGCAAGCTCAAGATGGCGGCGAAGCCCGCACATTATGACAAGCTGGCGCGGTCGCAGGAACTGATGGCGCAGGGCGCGGACCCGGACGCCTATATGGTGTCGCGTCAGGATATGCCCTCGGAAGTCGGCACCGACCGCTATTTCGGCGGGCTGATCTTTCCCAGAAGCGCGGCGATGCATATGGGCAAATTCGTTCATGGTCTGGCAAGCGCAGCGGCGCGCCATGGCGTTCGGCTGCATGAGGACAGCCCGGTCACGGGCATGAAGCGGCTGAACGGCCACGCCCATCGCCTGTCCACGCCATCGGGTGATGTCACGGCCCGGCAGGTGCTGCTGGCGACGGGCACCTCCGCTGTCGGGCCATTATCCTATTTTCGCCGCCGCATCGTTCCGGTCGGTGCGTTTCTGATCGTGACCGAACCCCTGTCGCAGGCGCGGCTGGACAGCCTGTTGCCGCATCGTCGCAACGCGACCGACACGCGCAATTTCGTCAGCTATTTCCGCGTGACGCCGGACAATCGCCTGCTCTTTGGCGGGCGGGCGCGCTTTGCCAGATCCAATCCCCGGTCGGACGTGAAGAGCGGGACCATCCTCCAGAAATCGATGGTCGATATTTTTCCCGGCCTGTCCGACGCCCGGATCGATTATTGCTGGGGTGGCATGGTCGATATGACGGCTGATCGCCTGCCGCGCGCGGGCGAGCATGACGGTCTGTTCTATTCCATGGGCTATAGTGGGCACGGCACGCAGATGTCGACCCATATGGGCCAGATCATGGCCGAGGTGATGGACGGCAACCCCGCTGCCAATCCGTGGGGCGATTTCGCCTGGCCGGCCATTCCGGGGCATTTCGGACCGACATGGTTCCTGCCGTTCGTCGGCGCCTATTATAAATTGCAGGACATATTGCACTGAAACGGTCCCGAATACCGGGCCTGTCGGCAACAGCTTCATAAGGACAGATCAGCGTGAGCGTCCCAGAATATCGCCAATTCTATATTGATGGCGCGTGGCGTACATCATCGTCCGACAAGATGAGCGCCCTCGTATGTCCGGTGACCGAAAAGGTCATCGGCTCGCTGGCCATGGGCACCCACGCCGATGTCGATGATGCCGTTGCCGCCGCCAGAAGTGCGTTCGCGACTTTTTCCGTCACGCCGGTCGAGGAACGGCGCGCGCTGCTGGGGCGGATATTGGCGCTGATGGAGGAGCGGGCCGAAGCGTTGGCGATCGCGATGACCACGGAAATGGGCACGGCGATCAGTTTTGCGCGCAGCGCGCAGGTGCCCTTCGGCATCGCCCATGTGCGGGCGGCGATGGAGGCGTTGAGCGACTATGCGTTCATCACCCATCAGGGATCGACCGCGATCGTGCGGGAGCCGATTGGCGTATGCGGCCTGATTACGCCCTGGAACTGGCCGCTCTACCAGATCACCGCCAAAGTTGCGCCGGCGATCGCGGCGGGCTGCACGACCGTCCTGAAACCCAGCGAATTGTCGCCGCTGAGCGCGCTGCTGTTCGCGCAGATCATGCATGATGCGGGCACGCCCCCCGGCGTCTTCAATCTGGTCAACGGCACCGGGGAAGAGGTTGGGGCTGCGATGGCGTCGCATCCCGACATCGACATGATATCCATTACCGGATCGGTGCGTGCGGGCATATTGGTGGCGCAGGCGGCGGCGGTAACGGTCAAGCGCGTGGTGCAGGAACTGGGCGGCAAGTCGCCCAACATCCTGTTGCCCGACGCCGATTTCGCGCGCGTGGTGCCGTTGGGCGTCGCGTCAGCCCTGCGCAATGTCGGCCAGTCGTGCAGCGCGCCGACGCGGATGATCGTCCCCGTCGACCGGCTGGAAGAGGTGGAGAGACTGGCCCGCCGTCATGCGGAAACCATGATCGTTGGCGATCCGATGGCGCAGGACAGCGTTCTGGGCCCGGTTGCCAACAAGGCGCAGTTCGACCGCGTTCAGCATATGATCCGCGTCGGCATCGACGAAGGGGCGAAGCTGATCTGCGGCGGTCCCGGTCGTCCCGAAGGATTGAGCGAGGGCTATTTCACGCGGCCCACCATATTTTCCGACGTCACGACCGACATGCGCATCGCGCAGGAGGAGATTTTCGGGCCGGTACTGTGCATCATCCCCTATGCGACGGAAGATGACGCGATCGCCATCGCCAACGACACCGTCTACGGCCTTGGCGGGCATGTCCAGTCGGCGGACCTGGAAAGCGCGCGCCGGGTCGCGCGCCGCATCCGATCCGGCCAGGTGCATATCAATCACCCCGCCTGGGACGCCCATGCCGCCTTTGGCGGTTACAAACAGTCGGGCAATGGCCGCGAATATGGCGTTTTCGGTCTGGAAGAATGCCTCGAAACCAAGGCGATATTGGGATACGGCCCGTCATGACCAACGTTTGAAGGGGCTGTCGCCAGAACCTTTCCCACCTTATTGACTGAACGCAGGCTGGAACTTCATCATGTCCCCCAGAACCAAAAAGATCGCCAGCGACGAAAGTCTGCCCCGGTCCGCCGACGTCGTCATCATCGGGGGCGGTATCGTCGGCGCGGCGACCGCTTATTATCTCGCCAGGCGCGGCCTGTCGGTGGCCCTGCTGGAAAAGGGCTATATCGGCTGTGAACAATCCAGCCGGAACTGGGGATGGTGCAGGCAACAGAATCGGGACATGCGCGAAATGCCGCTGTCGGTCCTGTCGATGCGGCTCTGGGACGGGTTGGCCGATGAAATCGGTCAGGATCTGGGCTTTCGCCGAACCGGCCTTCTCTATGCCAGCGATGATGACAAGCAGTTGGCCGAATGGGAAAAGTGGCAGGAGGTCGCGCGGCTGTTTGATGTCGAAACGCGCATGTTGTCGGCGCGCGAAGCGGCGGAAACCTTCCCCGAAACCAAACGCAAATGGCGCGGTGGCATCCACGCTGCCCGCGATGGCAAGGCGGAACCCGCGCTGGCCGCGCCTGTCCTTGCCGAAGGTGCGCGCGCGCACGGCGCGACGATCCATCAACAATGCGCCGCCTATGCGCTCGATATAACCAATGGGGCCGTGAGCGGCGTCCACACGGAGAAGGGGTTTATCGCGGCCGATGCCGTCCTGTGCGCTGCCGGTGCCTGGGCATCAGCATTTTGCCATACACTGGGCGTGCGGTTTCCCCAGGCCAGCGTGCGCCAGACCGCGCTTCGTTCCCGCCCCGCGCCCAATGTCGGCGAAGTGCTCTATACCCCCGACTGCGCGCTCACCCGCAGGCTGGACGGCAGCTATACGATGACGATCAGCGGCAAGGCCACGTTGGAAGTGACGCCCCAGAGCCTGCGTTACGCCAAGCCGTTCATGCCCATGTTTCTCAAGCGTCTGCGGGCCGTACAGGTGGGTGTCGGCAAATCCTTTTTCGTCGGGCCGGAATCCGTTTCGAGCTGGTGGTCTGCCAAGGAGCACCGCTTTTCCGACATCCGGGTGCTGGACCCCGATCCCGATCCGAAATTCATCGCTGCGATCCTGGCCAATGTCCGCGCGAGCTTCCCGGCGCTTGCGGACATCGAAGTCGATGAGGCGTGGGGCGCCTATGTCGATTCGACCCCCGACGCGGTGCCGGTCATTTCGCCGATCGAAGGGATTGGCGGCTATTATCTGGCCGCTGGCTGTTCGGGACATGGCTTTGGCGTCGGGCCGGGCATTGGATTTCTGGCGGCGGAACTGATCGCCAATGACAAGCCCAGCGTCGATCCCCACCCCTATCGGCTGTCGCGATGGTCCGATGGGACAAGGATTGAAGTCGGCGCGCTATAATCCTGCGCGAATGGGGCAGGCTTTCACAATATGAGCCGTCCGATACGGCCCCGCCTCCATGGGACATAGCCCGTGGAGGCGGGAGTCTTTCCGATCAGGCGTCCACCAGTTGTTTCGCGCCGCGCTGCACCGTCATGCGGTGCGTACCGGCCAGTTCGGTCGTGCGGGTGCGGATGTCCTTCATGAAGTGCCATGAACCTGCGACCTGTTGCGGCGTCACCTCCAGCGAGACATAGCCGCGCTGGCTGGTGTCGCAGAAGGCCATGCCCGGATTGACCGCGCGCAGGGCGCGGGCAATGTCGGCTGGCGGCACGCCCTTGGCATAGGCTTCAAAGCCCGGCGACGTGACGCTATGACCGGCAAATTCCACGCCGACCCGGTCCTTGCCGCCGCCCTGACCGGGGCCGCGATCGCCCAGATTATAGCCCCAGGCATTGTGGCTGTCGCCCGACAGGACGACAAGGTCGGCGTCGGCCCCAAGCGCCGCGTCGTACAGGCGGTTGCGCGCCGCCGGATAGCCGTCCCAGCTGTCCATATTATAGGGCAGGCCCGCCTGCGAGGCAGCGACCGCGCCGGCCAGCGACTTGCGCACGATCTCCGGCGCGTTGGCGGGCACCCAATCGGCCGCGTTGGTCGGAAAACGGCCATAGCCCATGATCACTTGCTGGGCCAGGATCTGCCAGGCGGTGCCTGCCTTTTTGGATTTGCCGAACCCGTCATAGAGCCATTTTTCCTGCGCCGTGCCCATCAGCGTACGGTCCTGCGCGCTCCAGGCGCCATCGCGGAAGTCGGCGAGCGCCTTGGCGACGTCCCCGCGCCCGGCGATCGCTTCGCGCACGTCCAGCTGCTTGTCGCGCCCGGTGATCCGGGTTTCGGGACGGAAGATGGTGGCCAGCGTACCGATCTGGAAACTGTCATACATCGCGTCGGAAACGGGCATCCATTCGCGATAGACCTTCTCCGCCGCCGCCTTGCGCACGGCCCATTCGCCTTCCTTGTCGGGCTGATGATTTTCCGCGCCGTCCCTATAGGCGTCGTTCGCCAGTTCATGATCGTCCCACTGGGCAATCATCGGGAAGGCGGCGTGCAGCGCCTGAAGATCGGGATCGAGCCGGTAAGAGGCGTAGCGCAGGCGATAATCGGCCAGCGTCACCATCTCGTTCGCCGGTTCGATGATGCGGCCGGGCACCGCCTCCTCCAGGCTGGGATAATGGCCGCGATCATATTCGTAGAGATAGTCGCCGCAATGGATGACCAGGTCGATATCGTCCCGCGCGGCGGCATGGCCATAGGCGTTGAAATAGCCAAAGGGCAGGTTGGAGCAGGAAAAGAGACCGATGCCGAAGCGGGATACGTCCCCCTGCGGCAGGGTGCGGGTGCGGCCGATCCGGCTGATCCGGCCATCGGGGGCGATGAAGCGGTAGAAATACCATTGGCCCGGCTGAAGGCCGGTAACGGTTATTTTCGCGGTGTGATCGGCATCGGCGCGGGCCGTGACTTCGCCGCCCGACATGACCTTCGCAAAGGCCGGGTCGGTCGCGACCTCGACGCGCAGCTTGCTGTCGCCTGACCCGACATAACGGGTCCACAGCAGCACGCTATTCGCGCCCGGCTCGCCACTGGCGACGCCATGGGTGAAGCCGCGCAGGCTCAATATCTGCGCAACGCCGGGGACGGGCAGGGCGGCCAGCCCGACGATGCTGGCTTTGATAAGCAGGCGGCGGTCGATGGTGAAGCTCATGGCGGTTCCTTTCCTGCTGCCGTTCAGAAACGGCCGGTCAGCTGCGCGCCGTAGAAGCGCGGTTCGGCGGGGATGAAGGTCGGGATGCCAAAGGCGCCCCCGGTATTGCCTGCGTCGAGCAGGTAATTCCTGTCTGTCGCGTTGCGCACGAAAGCGGAAATTTCGTAGCGATCCTCGGCAAAGCTGACGCCTGCGCGCAGGTTGACCAGCATCACGCCCTTCTGGCTGATTGCTTCGCTGTTGGGCACTTCGAAATAGATTTTGCTGCGATAGGTAAGGCTGGGCGTCGCAAAGACGCGCATGCCGTTGCCCATCGGCGCATCGATCGTGAAGCCAGCCGCCGCCTGAAATCTGGGCTGGAGGCGGAACTGGTCCCCGGCGAAGCGACCATTGGCCGGCTTGTCGTCGATGCCGCCATCGATATAGCCGCCATTGGCGAATATGTTGAGCCAGCTGGTAGGCTGGATCGCGACTTCCGCTTCAACGCCAAGGTTGCTGGCCGTGCCAGCGCTGACCGTGCGGGTCACGCCGTCGCTGCCGGTCACGCTCACCTGGAAATTATCATAGGTCTGATAGTAGACGCCCAGCGAGCCGGAGAAGATGCCGCTATTGCCCTTCAGCCCGACTTCATAGTTCCAGACATTTTCTTCCGCGATCCGGTTGATGCGGGCGACGCCCCCGGCGGCAGCGTCCAGATTGACGGTCGGCGAGCGGCGGCCCTTCGACACGGTGGCAAAACCGTTCAGGGCGGGCGAGAAGCGATAGAGGATGTTGAAACGCGGCAGGAAGGCCGCGAAGCTGCTCTGGGTCCGCAGGACGCGACCATTGGTGTTGACCTGACCCGGAATGAGGGGCGCGCGGGTCAGCACGGAATTGGGCACATTGGTCACATAGCCCGACCGGCGTTCTTCGATCAGCGCGCGGATGCCAGCCGTCAGTTCCAGCGACGGGCTGGCGAGCCAGGTGCCGTCGGCGAACATCGAATAGCTGTCATTCTTGCCCTGATTTTCAAAGACCGAGCTGTAGGGAATGACGGTGGCCGCGCCGTTGGTGAGGATCGCGGTCGCCTGCGACGCGGCGACGGTGCCGTTGGCCGCGACGCAGGGGAGGCCGGGGATCAGGCGCGCGGCGCACTGGAGATAGGTGCCTTCTTCGGTCGAAAAGGGCACGCGCTGGTGGTTATCCTCGCGAAACAGGTTCCAGCCGAACGCGCCGCGGAAATGATCGCCGGCATAGGCGAAGCGGGTTTCGTGGCTGGCTTGCCAGCCCTTCGCCTCCTCGGCAAATTCCAGATACCAGGCGGCCGACCCGTCGGCGTCAAAGACTTCGTTGCTGTCGAACTTGCGATAGCCATTGACCATCGTCAGCGTCCAGTCGTCGGCGAAATCCCAGCTGAAGGTCAGGTTCGCGTCATAGACGTCGCGGTGCAGGCCAAGCTTGTCGCCGCCCAGCACGGTCGACGACAGCGGCGAACCGCTCAGATTGGCCGCGCCGAACGGGTTGCCCGGCCCTTCCGATGTCGGCAGCGCGCGGGATATGAAGGGCGTGCCGGAATTGCGCTGGCGGTCATAGGTCAGGATAAGGTCGGCGGTGAAGCTGTCGGTTGGCTTGAGGCGCAGCGAGCCGCGCACGCCCAGCTGGTCGCGGGCATAGAGATCATCCTGCGTCGCGGACAGATTCTTCACATAGCCGTCGCGCTTTTTCCAGGCAAAGGCGATGCGTCCGGCGACCTTGTCCGACCCGCCATTGACGAAGCCGCTCAGCAGCTTGGAATCATAATTGCCGTAGCCCGCAGTCAGTTCGGCGGAAAAGCCGGGCTTGGGCCGGGCGGAGATCATGCTGATCGCGCCCACCGCCGACGCTGTGCCGAACAATGTCGCCTGCGGTCCCTTGATGACCTCGATCCGCTCCATATCGTAAATATCCTGATAGGAGCCGCGCGAGCGCGAAATATCGATGCCATTATAATAGAGGGTGACGCGCGGCGCCTGTTGCGCCGACCCGCTGTCGGACGTGATGCCGCGAATGACGATGCCGGGATTATTGGCGCTCTGTTCCTGGATGTTGAGGCCGGGGATATAGTTGGACAGTTCGTCGAGGTCCGAAACGCCGATTTGCTCCATCCGCTTGCCGCTGACGGCCGAGATGGTGATTGGCACATCCATCGCGCGCTGTTCGATCTTCTGGGCGGTAACGATGATCTGTTCGCCACCGGCCACTTCCGCGTCAGGCGCAGCGGTCTGGGCGATGGCGGGGAAGGCTGTGCTGCTGGCGAGCAGGACGGCAAAAATTTTCATACGGCGTGTCATGGTGCGAACCCCCTTTATGGATGAGGACGCCGTTGCCGGAAGGATGTGACTCGTCGACTGCCGGGACATGACAATGTCGTGAAAGTTACGATATTATATTGTCATACAATACCGGTTCCTAATGGCGCCGAAACGGCCCGTCTGGACCTGTCGCCATGATCGTGACAGCGGCCCTCAGCATGCCTTGTTGCGGCGCGTAGTTGCGGCACAGAGGCGAGCAGGCGGCATGCCAAACCGCGATCACAACAGGGCGGCAACCATAGATCCGCACCAGCCGGATTTTAGAGAATTATTTGAAAGCAGAGATGTGGTGGCGGAGCGGCAGTCCGCCCAACAGACCAGTTTCCATGCCGTTTAGCCCTATCTTACTAACCTGTTCCCAATTCTGTTCCCAATCTTCGCAACGGTTACCTGCGAACCATCACGAACCATTGGTCGATACTTTACCAAGATAATTTCTTACTCGCGGATTGCGGCAGAACACTACCACTAATCCATGCTGATGACAACGCGAGCCCATCTCCTGGCGTCAAAAACTGGCCCCTCGACGCGCAGAAACCTGCCAAATTTATCCATGTCCACACCGACCTGGTGCATACATAGCCGCGACTACGACTGCGTCTGTGAATACCTTGTTCGGCTGTCAGCGCGGGCACACTATGTCGACATGGATACCACCTCATCATCAGGCGCGACGGTAGCAAGCGCCCGCCCGCTTGCGGTGCGCGTGTCGGACGCCACGCGCTTGACCGGTATCGGCAAGACCAAGCTCTTCGAACTCATCGCGGACGGTACGCTGGAGACAACCAGTATCGGGCGACGCCGTCTTATCCTCTACCGCAGCCTGGAACGGCTTATCGAGGGGCCGGCCCGTCGTTGAATGAAGGTCGACGAGGGGAAGGGCTTCCCCTGCCGCGGCGTCCTAGTCGCGGCGGACCCCTTCAAGCGGGAGGCTCCGCCCCCGCAACGCCCTGTTGAGAGTGAGAGGAAGGCGGAAATTCCGTGACGGGTAAGGGCTGAGAGAGAGGCTCTCGGCGCCCGTCGTGGAGATTTCCCATGGCGACCATCCTCACTCAATCCGACACGTCCCGGCCCGTCTCGGCTGGCTACAAGGTCGATATCTCTCGCGGTCAACGCATCGGCCGCGTTTCGTCCGAGTGGTTCTCGCGCCCCGACGACGAGCGGTTCCTGTCGCTCACGTCGCTCCATGCCGCAGTGAAGGCACGGGCAGATCGCGCTACGGCGCGGACCGTCGATACTCGTGACGTCAAGGTTGAAGCGAGCCGGGACGATACCGAGCGCCTGACTTTGCTCGTGCCTGGTCGCGACGAGCCGGTCATGCCGACCCATTGGTCGTTCGGTCAGCTCTGCAGCCTGGTCGGCGCGCCGTCGGGCTACCTCCGCCAACTGCCTGCGCCCCTTGCGGGCATCAACATGCAGCACGGCCTGTTGTCGCACCGGGCCGAGCTGATGAAAACGCTGGAGACCGACGATGGCAGGGTCGAACTGCGTGCCGTCACCGGTCCGGACTATGGCCGCATCTGGGATCATGAGCTGGTCGCGGCGGTGATGAAGATCGCGGGTGATGGCACCGGCGATACGCGCTGGAAGGTGCCCGGCATGCTCGACTGGTCGACCATGACCCACAATCCGTTCGTCGAGGTGACCAAGGATATTACCACGCTCTACGCGAGCGATCGCGACGTCTTTCTCTTCCTGGTCGACGACGCGCACCCGATCGAAGCGGGCCGTTTGCCGAATGGCGAGCCGGACCTATTTTTCCGGGGCTTCTATGCCTGGAACAGCGAGGTGGGATCGAAGACACTGGGCATCGCTTCCTTCTATCTTCGGGCTGTCTGCATGAACCGCAACATCTGGGGTGCGGAAGGCTTCGAGGAGATCAGCATCCGCCACAGCAAGTTCGCCGCCAATCGCTTCGCGCATGAGGCGGCGCCCGCGCTTGAGAATTTCGCGACGTCCTCTCCAGCGCCGTTCATGGCCGGCATCAAGGCCGCCCGCGAACGGCTGGTCGCTCGTACCGACGACGATCGGCAGGATTTCCTGCGCAAGCGCGGTTTCTCGAAAGGCGACACCGACCGGATCATCGCGACGGTGCTCGACGAAGAGGGCCACCCTCCGGCCTCTATCTTCGATTTCGTCCAGGGCATCACCGCGATCGCGCGCGACAAACCCCATCAGGACACCCGCCTCGAGTTCGAAGGCAAGGCCGCGAAGCTTCTCGCCAAGGCCTGACACCCATCCTGCCAAAGGAAAGGAGCGATCCGATGATCGTCCTGACGCCGACTGCCCGCTTCGCGTTGCGGGCAAATCATATTAACCGCCGGGCTGCCGCCGAACGCAAGCAGTTCGAGCCCGACCCGGCTCCCGTTGTCAAATTCTTCAATCCGCTTGGAGCCCAGACGTGGATCGCCACTGAGCTCGCGGAGGACGACGATGTCCTCTGGGGGCTGGCTGACCTTGGCTTTGGGTGCCCTGAGATTGGTCCCTGGTCATTGAGCGAGCTCTCCTCGATCCGGCTGCCCTTCGGCATGGGAATCGAGATCGACCAGAACTTCTCATCCGGGGTCCCGATTTCGGTCTGGGCGGCATGGTCCCGCCGGACCGGATCGATCCTCTGGACCGAGGCACTGTTCCGGCGGTCGCCCCCAACCGGCCTGCCTCCGGGTCACTGACCCATATCCAGGGCTTTGGCGCGGCTCTCACCCTCTTAGAGGGAGAGGGCTGCGCCGGCTCCATGACGGGTTGAGGGTCGAGAGAGAGTCTCCCGGCCGCCCGTCATGGAGAAGACCCATGACCAAGCATGTGAAGATCGTCCTCAGCGGTTCGCGGGACATCCCGTTCAACCAGCTGGTGCTGAGCCAGGCCAATGTCCGGCGTGTGAAGGCCGGCGTTTCAATCGATGCGCTTGCCGCCGATATCGCCCGCCGTGGCCTCCTGCAGAGCCTGACCGTCCGCCCTCAGCGCGACGCCGAAGGCAACGAAACCGGCATGTTCGAGGTGCCAGCCGGCGGTCGCCGCTTCCGCGCCCTCGAAAAGCTCGTGAAGCAGCGCCGGATGGCCAAGACCGAGCCGGTGCCCTGCATCGTCCGCGACGATGACCAGATCTCGGCCGAGGAGGACTCGCTCGCCGAGAATGTCCATCGTGAAGCCCTGCATCCGCTCGACCAGTTCCGCGCGATGCAGCAACTCGTGACCCAGGGTACCGACGTCGAGACGATCGCCGCCACCTTCATGGTGACGCCCGCCGTCGTGAAGCAGCGGCTGCGCCTCGCGTCCGTCTCTCCCAAGCTGCACGAGGTCTACGCCGAGGACGGCATGACACTCGAACAGCTGATGGCCTTCTCGGTCTCCGAAGACCATGAGCGACAGGAGCAGGTCTGGGACATGCTTCGGTCGAGCTACAACCAGCAGCCCTATATAATTCGGTCCAAGCTCACCGAGCAGTCGGTGCGCGCCACGGACAAGCGGGTCCGCTTCGTCGGGCTCGACGCCTATGTTACGGCGGGTGGCTATGTCCTGCGCGATCTGTTCGAAGACGACCAGGGCGGCTGGCTACAGGACGTGACGCTGCTCGATCGCATGGTCGACGAGAAGCTGAAGGCCGAGGGCGCGCGCATCGGCGAGGAAGGCTGGAAGTGGGTCGCGGTCGCGGTCGACTTTCCCTACGACTATGACGACGGCATGCGCATCATCGACGGCGACCGGCCGGAGTTGACCGAAGCCGACGAGGCCCGCCTCGCGGCACTGCGCGAAGAAGCCGAGGCGCTCGAAGAAGAATGGTCCGGCGCGGCCGAGGTGCCCGACGAAGTCGATGCCCGCGTCAATGCGATCGACGAGGAGATCAGCGCGATCGTCTCGCCCCCGCTTGTCTATCAGCCGACCGAGATGGCGCGCGCCGGCGTATTTGTCAGCATCGACAGCGACGGCTCGCTCTACATCGAGCGCGGCTATGTTCGGCCGGAAGACGAACCCGCCCAGGAGCCTGCTGAAGCCGGGGAGCAGGACGGCGAGCTGCCTGCCGATCATGAGCACGAGACTGAGGATGGCGACGCCGGTCCGGCGATCGTCTCCATCGGTGGCGCGCCCAGTGCGGTTGATCCGGGCGAAGAGGATGAGCAGGACGACCCGCTGCGCCCCTTGCCCGATCGCCTCGTCACGGAGTTGACCACGCATCGCACGCTCGCGCTGCGCGATGCGGTGGCCTCTCACCCGCAGGTCGCCTTCGCCGCCGTCCTACACGCGCTCGCGCTCGACACCTTCTATCACTACTCGTCGGGCACGAGCTGCGTCGAAATCTCGGTTCGCGGCGGCAGCCTCGGCACCCACGCGCCGGGGCTGGGCGACAGCGCCTCGGCTCGCTCGATCGACCAGCGGCACGAGAGCTGGGCCGAGCGCTTGCCCGATCAGCCCCAGGATCTCTGGGACGTGCTGATCGCTTTCAGTGCCGAGGATCAGGCGGCGCTCTTCGCGCACTGCGCTTCCTTCGGCATCAATGCGGTCTGGGAGCCGGCCAACCGCTACAATGACGGTCGCATCTCCGCGCGAACCGTCTCGGGCCGGATCGGGCACAGCCATGTCCTCGGTCGCGCCGCCGATCTCGATATGGTCGCCGCCGGCTGGACGGCCACGGTCGACAATTATCTTGGCCGGGTGACGAAGGCCCGCATCCTGAGTGCGGTCGACGAAGCGAAGGGTGCCGAAGTCGCGGCGCGCCTGTCGGGTCTCAAGAAGCCCGACATGGCCAAGGAAGCGGAGCGCCTGCTGGCCGATAGCGGCTGGCTCGCCGAGCCGCTGCGCACCCCCGCGCTCGAAGCGGTCGAAGAACCGGCTGCAATCGATGGCGAAATGGTCGTGGAGCTCGAAGCTGCTTCCGAGCACGATGGTGCGGAGGACGCGGAGTCCTTCGCCATCGCCGCCGAATAGCTCCGGCGCACCTTGGGGCCTGTCGGATCGGCAGGCCCCACATTCTTGGGAGACGCATATGGCCTCCACCGCATCGGAGATTTCTCAGCGGCTCGCCGATAATGCCGAGGCTGTCTGTCGCCGCTACCTGTCCAAAGGCCGCAAGGAAGGTCGCTATTGGCTGGTCGGCGACGTGCACAACACGCCCGGCCGCAGCCTCTACGTACGCCTATCCGCGTCTCCTGATGGCCGCGGCGCCGCCGGCAAATGGACCGACGCCCAGAATGGCGATCATGGCGACCTTCTCGACATCATCACCGCCGCGCGCAGTTGCCGAACGATGCGGGAGACGCTCGACGAGGCCCGGCGCTTCCTCAGCATGCCGACCCCGCCGGTGACCGAAGATTCACCTGCGCGTCGCACCAAGGGTCCCAACGGAACCCCCGCAGCGGCCCGCCGTCTTCGAAGGGCATCGAAGCCGATCCTTCGCAGTCTAGCCGCGACCTATCTGGCATCCCGGCACATCACCGATCTCACCGGCTGCGATGCGCTCGGCTATCATCCGCATTGCTGGTATCGGGCTTCGGAAGACGACGACGCCGATGTCCGGCCCGCATGGCCCGCGATGATCGCGGCCGTAACCGATCTGGATGGCACCGTTACGGCCGTGCACCGGACCTGGCTGGCGCTCGACGGTTCCGACAAGGCGCCGGTCGCCTATCCCCGTCGTGCCATGGGCCATCTGCTTGGCCATGGTGTTCGCTTTGGACGGAGCGGCAGGGTCATGCTCGCCGGCGAGGGCATCGAGACGATGCTGTCGCTGCGTCAGGTCATGCCTTCGGTCGGAACGATCGCCGGCTTGTCGGCCGCCCACCTCGCCGCCATCCTCTTTCCGGCCCGACTACAACGGCTCTATGTCGCCCGCGACGACGATCCTGCCGGCACCAGCGCATTGGGGACGCTGACAGAACGCGCGACGGCGACGGGCATTGAGATCGTGCCGCTCGAACCGCGCCTCGATGACTTCAACAGCGATCTGCGTGCCTTTGGTCGCGAAGCGCTCGCATCCAACCTGCGCGCCCAGCTTCGGGCCGAAGACGCCCAGCTCTACCTGAAGACGGGGTGAGACGGTTCGATCGTTCAACTCGTTTCAGCGGCTGATTGTCAGACCTCATCGTCTTGGGCGGGCCGCGCCCGGCCTTCCTTGAGAGGGCGACTGCGGCAAACGGCCCGGGCCGGCAATGGCTGCGCCGCGGCTATTTTCCGCCGGGGCTGCGCCCCTTTGCAGCGCGAACCAAAATAGCCGCGCTGCGCCATCCTCCGCTGGCGCTCCGGCCGCGCTTTCCAAGCGCGGTTCTGGCCCGGGCCGCCCGCCGCCGGTCGTCGCCAGGAAGGCCGCGAGAGGCGCGGCTCCAGCGACGGAGGCCCACATGATCACCGATACCAATTTCGAAGAGGACGAACCGCAGCCCGGTTCCACCGCCTATCTTCTTCAAGAAATGCAACTCTACGGGCATCGTCCGTTCGAAGATGAGCCCGACCACCGTCCGTTGCCGGATGCCCGGACAGCCGGCGGCGCCATCGCCGACATATTCGAAGCTTTGGTCTCCGCGCTGATCGACACTCGGATCGAGCCCGACCTCGAAGATCTCGCCTGGGGCATCGTCAATGTCTTCCACCGTGCCGGCGAACGGATCGAGCGCGAGCTCGACGACAACGAACGCGCGCAGAAGCGCCTCCAGCACGAGCAGGACGGCAGCGAGGTGAGGTCGGTCGAGCTGGAGAAGCGGATCGCCGAGGGCGTCACGATGATCGAGCGCCGCGACACCATGGAGTTTTTCCGCGATGCCGCCGCCGACCAGTTCCGCACCCACATCCGCAAGGCGTGGCTCCCCCGCTCAGGTTCGATGGTCAACCGCAAGATGCTGACCTCGGCGGTGCTCCACAGCCGCAGGCAGATCGACAGGCGCGCATACCAGGATGCCCGCGTGCTCAACCCTGAAGGTGTCCTGATCGCTTTCACCGGAGGAGCCGAGTTCAATGACCACCAGCTGATTTACGCCACGCTGGACAAGGTGCGTGCCCAGCTTCCCGACATGATCCTGCTGCACGGCGCGACGCCGACAGGCGCCGAACGAATCGCCGCCTGCTGGGCGCGCGATCGCGACGTGCCGCAAAAACCGTATAAGCCGGACTGGGAGCGCCACAAGAAAGCAGCCCCGTTCAAGCGCAACGACGCTATGCTCGAAGCGATGCCCAAGGGCGTCATCGTTTTTCCCGGCACAGGCATTCAGGACAACTTGGCCGACAAAGCCCGCAAGATGGGCATTCCGTTGTGGGATTTCCGTAAGCGGCCGGGCTGATCGCGACCAGATTGCTGTCTGGCGCCTTCTGGCGCAGCGCTTGACGCGACTCCGCACTGCCAATCGTCCGGCACCATGATTGACACAGGGAAGGCCGCAACTAGACCTTGGCGGGGGCTGTATGGGGGTTGGCGGTGTCGAAGAAGATCAGTGGTGCCGAGTATCCGCTTTCCAAGATTTTCAGCTCGGATTTCGAATATGTCATTCCGTCATATCAGCGGCCTTATGCCTGGACGCCGGACCAGGCGACGGCGCTGTTTGAAGATCTCGTCGCGTTCTTCGAGGCCGAGCAAGAAGACGGGTATTTTCTCGGTAGCATCGTGCTTATCAAGTCGGAGGAAAGCCCCTTTGCGCAGGTGATCGATGGGCAGCAGCGCCTGACGACCCTGACGATTCTGCTCGCCGCGATGGCCTGCGCCAACGAGGGCGAGGACAAGGACGAACTGCGCCCGTATATTCTCGAGCCAGGCAAGAAAATGGAAGGCATCTTGCCCAAGCCCCGGCTCGCCCTGCGTGAACGCGATCGTGCCTTCTTCGCCAAATATGTCCAGAACCTGCAGCTCGACGCCTTGCTCGATCTCGACGAGACCTCGCTCGACAATGAGTCGCAGGCTAATATCCGCGCCAACGCGAAGTATTTTGTCCAGGCCATCGCCGAAGCGCTGCCGACGCCGGAAAAGCTGCGCGCGTTCGTCACCTTCATGCTGACGCGCTGCTATCTGGTTGCGGTATCGACGGCGAGCCAAGATTCCGCGTTCCGGGTCTTCTCGGTGATGAACAGTCGCGGCCTTGATCTCCAGCCGACCGACATCATCAAGGCGGATACGATTGGTAAGCTGAAGAGCGAGAAGGAGCGGCAGGAATATAACGACAAGTGGGAGGAGATGGAGGTCGAGCTGACCCGTGAGGGGTTCAGAGATCTTTTTACCTATATCCGCATGATTTACGCGAAGGAGAAGGCAAAGCGGATCCTGCTCGAGGAATTCCGCATGCATGTACTGCCGAAGAACCCCGATCCGAAGGCCTTGATCGACGACATCCTTGAGCCCTTTTCAGACGCGCTCGACGCGATCAGAAACGCGTCGTACGCGGCGACCTCGCATGCCGAGCAGGTCAATTACTACATCCGGTGGCTCAGCCGGATCGATAATTCCGACTGGATCCCGCCGGCGATGCTGTACCTCAAGGAGCAGCGGAACAAGCCCAAGCGCGTGGCTCGCTTCTTTGAGTTGCTGGAACGGCTTGCCGCCTACATGCACATCTGCCGCTGGAACGTGAACGACCGCATCGAGGTGTATGCGGAACTGATCAACGACATCCAGTCCGGCGCCGAGCCCGACGAAATGTCGCAGTTCGAATTCACGGACGAGGATAGCGAGACGTTCCGCGAAGCTCTCGACGGAGACATCTATGAGCTCACCCCGCGACGCAGAAACTACCTCATCCTGCGTCTTGATTCTTTTATATCCGACGGCGCCGCCACCTACGATCCGACGGTCCTGACGATCGAGCATGTGTTGCCGCAGACCGTGCCGGCGAACAGCGAGTGGCGCGAATGGTGGCCCGATGCCGTCGAGCGAAAGGCCTGGGTGCACCGCATCGCCAATCTGGTGCCGCTCAACAAGAAGAAGAATTCAGCCGCCCAAAACTACGAGTTTGGACCCAAATGCGAGATCTACTTCGCAGGCCCGAAGAACGTGTCATCCTATGCCCTGACCAGCCAAGTGATGGCGCAGGACGAATGGACACCCGAAGTGGTCGAAGCGCGGCAGCAGCAGCTCCTCGACGTGCTGTACGAGAACTGGGACATCGAAGAGAGCTGAGGCTTGTGCCGCTCAACCGTGATTGCTGTTCAGGTGCTTGCTTTGAATCTAAAGCTTCACAATAACGCCGTTTGAGATTCCACCACGCAGATCCACCGGTACCGTGCCTCGTCGAACGCAGCTGTTCACATGTAAAATCGGTAAGAAGGATTTGGCCCCTGGTTTTCTGAAAGTTCCGTCATCAATTGACCCACCTTCTTGGCGAAGGACAGCGTGATCGGATAGCGCGACATGCCTTCGCTGGTGTTCCAGTTCATCTTGGAAAGCGCGAGAATTTCAATCGCGCGTTGACGCAGGTCTGAGTCTCCAGCGCTGCCGATCTCGATCGGCGCAGGAATGTGCGGCCCAGGATACTCATTCCACCAGGGGACGTAGCCGCTCGTAAAAAGATAGGTCTGGTCACCCAGCGTGCACATGGTACCTCGCCACGGCTCTTGCAGCCCCTTGCGAATGAGTCTGAACGGCGTGGCACGAATCCAGATGAGGTCGCATGCGGGCACCTTGCCTGCGGCGGCACGCCGAAACCCTTCCTCTTCTTCCGGCTGATAGGTGGTTGTCTTGTGAATGACGACGCGGCTCGGCGCCACGCCCGATTGCGCCTCGTATTTTTCAAGGACATCGCGAAGCAGTGCCGCGCTCTGGTCGGCGGTTAGATAAGGCTGGCGATCGCGGCGCTGGTCATGCTCGATCGTCGCACCCTTGAGCGCAAATGGCTCAACGTCGGTCGAAAAGGCTTGGGCGACGCTGGCATAGACCAGGCTACCGGCACGTCGCTTCAGGTGATGGAATGAAATCCCCACGAAGCAGACATTCTCAGGAAGCTCCGCGGGACGCCACGGCAAGCCGCCGGCCTTGTAATAAAGCGAGACCGCCAAGTTCCAGGCGCGAGTGGCGTTGCTTTGACCCTTATCGTCAGGGCGTTCCACGGTGTCACGCCGGATAACCTGTAGCGGGACCGGGTTGGTATGGGCCATGACCCTGGCCTTGAGCGCGCGGTAAAACGTCCGAAACAGAAGATCATCGGCCTGCGTCCGAAGATCCTCTGCGGCAGCCAGCTCTTCAGGCGTCGGCTGAAACAGCGCAAACTGGTCGCTTTCCTCCTCTCGCCGCAACTGCTCTAGCGCACGCCTTTCGGCGCTGGAAAGGCCGGGATTCTCGACCCGCAAGTCACCAATCGCGTCGGGAAGGCAGACGACAATGCAGTCTGGCCGACTGTCGCCGAACATACCCTGTATCCGGCTCTCAAACAGGTCGAGCAAGTCCTCGAAGCCTTCTGCCGTCGATCCCTTGGCGCGGGCCAGATCGAGCTTCGCCTGATCGATCGGACGCACGAAACGCTCCTCAACCACGAAGCCGATGCCAAGCGCTCGCTCGGCTCCGGGCCAATCGGGATAGCGCTGCGCATTACCTTCCTTCGCCGGCAAAAAACCTGAGAGCTTCGACAGCCAGCCACGCACCGCACGAACATCGTCAATTGGTCCGACAAGCCCCACATTGACCTGCCGGACACGCCCGGCATCAACCGGGCCACCGGACGGCAGCGCACGGCGCGGCTCGAGGCCAACGACGCCTTCTCCGAACGCGAGCTTTGGCTCAGGCAGACATTCGATCTTGATCTTCATCGCTGGCCCAAAGTCCCGTCTCAGGAATATCAACGGTCAAAAAGCCACCCTCGAGCAGCAGATCGTCAACATGTTCATCTCCGATATCGATTGTCGCGCGCCCGGAAGCGAGGAAGCGACCCCAGAAGGTCAGATCATCGTCGACATTCTTATTGCGGTCGAGCTTGATGCGCCGCGTGGCACGTGCCGTACGCATGAATGCGGGTAGCGGCCGCCGCGCGTCGCGCCCGGTGAACATATAGAACGGCTTGACCCTGACCGCCCATTCACCCGCGATTTGCGTGATTTCGTAGCTAAAGCCTTCATTCTCGAACCAAGCGCGGCTTCCTTCGGCACGCTGCTTCACCACTTCCCGCGCGACGCCGCGTCGACGTGGCGTATCATAGATCAGCCGCCGCGGCCCGCCATCGCGCCCTTCGAAATAGGCGCGACGGCGCTTTCCCTCCTCAAGGATCAGTCCTTGCGTTTCGAGGCTGTTGAGGTGGCGCTCAAAATGCTTCCGAAGAAGCCAGGATACGATCCGGCGATGATCCGGATCCGCTTCGAGCTCCACCCGCGAGGCAGCATGCGTGTTCGTCGCGTCCACCAGGGAGCCGAGCGCGGCCGTAATGATGGGCAGCGGCACGAAACTCCAAAGCTCGGTCTCGCCGCGATGAATGAAGGTTCCTGCCTCGCCTATCGCCACATCGCGCGACCGCGTCCGCAGCGGTGCGGTCAGGTGAACGACCGAGATCATGTCGGGCAGGGCTGCGAACGGTAGGACGTTGATGACATAAGTGCCGACCGGACGATCGTCGCGGGCTACAGTCCTCGATCCTGCCGAGGCGCTCGCTTGCGCCAACGTGACCCGGAAGGCCGCACGATCATCCGTAAGTGCGAATATTGCCTCTCCGCCCAGTTCGCTGGTCAGATCGCGGACATCGGATAAACCAGTTCCCGCTCGCTCCATCGCTTCCATCCCGAAGAAGACATCGCAAAGCGCCCGATTGCGAAGGGCCGTCGCGTTTGGCTCCGGCGAGAAGCGGCCATCGGCCTGCAGGCTGAGCCGCCGGTCGAGTGGTTCGGTCAGGCCTCCGGGGTTCTGGAAGGTGATTGTCGCTCCCGGACGCACGTCAATCGCCGCCGGCTGCGCAATCTCGTAGTCGCGATGCACCAGCAAATTGACGACCAGCTCGACCAGCGCTCGATGCGCATAAGCCGGCATGTCCTGATGGCGATTGCGGCCTTTGACGCGGATTACCGGATTGATGTCCGTCGCCTCGCACCACTCGATGAGCTGGCGACGCTGCTCGACAAGATTGCCTGAAAACAGCTGGCGCTTCTTACCGCTGATCGTGGCGCCGACGATGGCGTGCGGGAAGAACTGCTGAGGGTTCTTCCCGAACAACAACACGCAGCCATTCGTCGGAACCTCTCGACTGTTTTGGCGGATCAACAAGCCCTGTTCGGCAAGGAGCGCCCTCAGCGTTTCGCTAGTGACCGGTGCGCGCCCGAGCTTGGCGCAATATTCGCGCATCGTCGAGAGCATGACGGCATGATCGAGGTCGTCGAATGTCGCAGTCGGACAGGGCTGGTCGTCGAATGCGGTGGGGATAGTCGCGATCTCAGGCGACCGCGCCGAGGGATATGCGTCCTGACCTTGGAGCTCGATCGCGAGATCGCGCATGACTTCGTCGAAGCCCTCGATTTCAAGCAACCTGAAATCGCCGCCGATAGCGCGTTGCAAGGCGGTCACATTGGGGTGCGGAGTTTCGCCGGCGCGAATGCACCAATAGATGCCGTTCTTGAACCGGTGCGCATCCTTCGCGCTGCGGCTGAGCAGATGCTCCATCACCGAAGGCTCGGCGCCCCGGTAGCCCATGACAACCAGCGGTGATGATTCAATCAGCGGCGCAAGTTGCTTTACGAGCCGCGGGTCGAGTCGCTCGACCTCACCTTGCTCGTTGCGATCGGAATATTGTTCGGCCCGCCCATGTAGCCAGACAATCTGCGCCCGATTAAACAATCCGAACTCGCGAAGATCGCTGGGGCCCCGATTGACCTCTGCGACATGACGGATGTGCGGGCGGAGATTATTGAGGGCGGTAGGCAGGCAGATATCGAAATTGACCGTCAAAACGGTTCGCACAAGCCCCCGCATGACCAGCTCGGCCAGCCGGCGGTATCCCGGTCCGATGCCATTGGTCGGCTGTAGAATATCCAGCAGCAAGCGCGTGCGATATTCGCGCGGCTTGAGCAGATGTTCCACGACCAGCGGAAAGTTCTCTGCCAGCCGTTCTTCACCCTTGATGAACCAGTCGTGGGATTGCAGCCAGGATTGCCACTCTGCCAGCTTGACCTGCTCGGGCAGCACGCTGCCGCCCAGTTCACGTTCGGCATATACCCGCTTCGCGAGACGCATCACGCTGGGGGCGGCCATTGGAACACCTGAGGAGAAGGACGCCCCGGCGCCGAGCAGCAGCACAGGACGAGATGGGGTGGTTGCCGCCCTCCCCAGACGGCACTGAGATGTGCCAGGATAGTGGAATTAGGACCACTGAGCGGAAAGGACGGCAATCG
>FWWL01001076.1_pt1 | contig 68213 bp, 51 predicted proteins | sample 2228331 | NCBI WGS metagenome assembly FWWL01 (sample SAMEA103939775, study PRJEB20133) | metagenome
GTCAAGCACTGATTGGCGCAGGGCATAAAACCGTCTGTTTTGCGTGGCTGTTTGTTTTCGTTAGGCAGGAATCTCTCCATTCTGTGCGAATCGTAGTATTAGCAAGGAGGGCGACGATGCCTACTTTGTGGGTTCACGGACAACAGAAGCCTGCGCGGAGGCTTGGGAAGGCACTCTGTTCGGCATCCGCGGGCAATCTCGCACGGGGGGGGGGGGGCGATGACCGACACTCGGCACTTTCCCGACGAGTCGCCGCGCGACCTGCCACTCGAATGGCAGCGTGCTATGCGCGTTGCCCTCCGACTGCTGGCACAGCGCTATCCCAACCCTTGCCCCGATCCGCACGAATGGAAACGGGATTGCGAACAGGAAGCCTATGTCGCGCTTGCTGAGGCTGCTCCCCGCTATGCCTGCCCCGATCCACCGCCTGCCGATCCTGAGCGGCATCACCTGTTGTGGCTAGCCAATCAGGCATATAATGCCCTGCGACGGTGGTGGCGTCAGGAAGTGCAGTACTACGCGCACACCGTGCCGATGGTGGTGGAGGAGGAAACGGGCGAGGAGGTGGAGATTGAGTTGGAGGATGCGGTGGCGGAGGCAGCGGTGCTGGCAGTGTTGGAGCGGATGTTTTGTGCGCAGGTATTGGAGCAGCTCTCCCCCTATTTGGATGCGAGGGACTGGGGGGTGTTGCAGGGTTTGGCGGAGGGGAGAACCCAGTCGGAGGTGGCACAGGAGTTGGGGATGACACAGCAGGCAGTGAGTAAGCGTTTGGGGGCGCTTCGGCGTTTGGCGCGGGCGATTTTGGGGGAATTGGGGTGCGAGTGGTTGTAATTTTTGCGGCTGGATGGCATGTATAAGTAGGAGGCGGGAATGGCGGTGTTCTCCCGCCTGCCAACGAACCAAAACGATGGAGGAGAATGAAGATGATATGGCGACAGAAGATACTGTGGGTAAGCACACTCACATTGGTTGTAACCGTCGGTATTGGACGCGGTGCACCCAATCTGTCATACTCCACCAATGATGACCCGTGTCAGTGTTCGTCTGGCTGGCAGGTTAATAACCCTGTACAATTCATCCAAGACACTCCGCAAGGTCAACATGTACATGAAAACCCACACTGCGATAGAAGTCTTCTTATACCAGAAGAGTGTGGATATACGCGTAAGCGCATAATAGGGGAATGGCGCTGTGGCGAAGGTGGGCGCTCTCACAGATGTAATAATATCCCCTGGTCGCTTACGGGCTCTGATGAGAGTTATCCAGTGTGCTTTCCGGCTGAGGGACTGGGGGCATGCACAGGTGTTATACACATATTTAACTTACACCAAGTAACCGTGAAGCAAGTCGCACGTTGTCCTGATACAGGAGCTTGTCGCGAGCGCATTCAGATTGATAGCATCCCGGAAAGGTTTACAATATCATACATCATACAGGATTGCCCATGCAAACCAGTACCAGAAGAGCCGGTCGTGGTTGTAATTTCACATTGATCTGGAGGGACATACAATGCTGAAAACGATTACTTTATGGGCATCCATGCTGCTTGTCGCATCGAACCTGATGGCTCAGTCTCCAATTATTGTAGTGGGTGCGGTAAGTGATCATGAGCGTCAGTACGCTGTCGAGTTGTTGCGGGCTGTCGAAATTGAGCGAATCCAGCAGTTTCACGCGTTTCAGCAACGCGCGAAGCAACTGGGCTTTGTTGTGGAGGCTCATGGGAACTACTGGTTCGTTCTGCCGCGGAGTATTGGACCCGACAGCATCTATGGCTATGCTGCGGCACTGCTGCGTGGGTTGAAAGAGCTGTCCTCAGTGCCCGGTACCTTTCGCGTGGATGACCTCCCAGCCCCAGCGCGCGAAGCCTGTAGGGAGTTGCTGCTTCGTATCGGAGAACTTGCCCTTAGCAGCTTTCAACCCGAGTTGCAGCAATCCCTGCAAAGCGCTCTTGGACAGGCAGTAGAACAAAAGCCGTTAGCGCTCTCACTTATGGAAAAGAACCAGCTATCGATCTCGATCCATGTTGCCTTGCGTCCCCAGATAGGTATTGGTGAGCATTCACTGCGCATTCCCCCGATTGTCCTCTTTGTTCCGCGCTCTTCACCGCTTCCCGCGGATCTTCAAGCCCGAGTCGAACAGCTGCTTGCATCCCAAGAAACGGCTACCTCGCCCTTGCCCAGCCATCGTGAGCGTGATTCGGCTTTGCAGACGCTGCCGCTGCCCGCTGCTTGGAGCCAAGCGGCGAAGGAGTTACGCGAGCGTCGTGGCGTGGCTTTTGCTCATCTCGATCTCTACTTCTCCAAAACGCTAACACCTTCTGAGGCAGCTCAGGTTGGGCAGGAGTACCTTCGGCGCCTCGAACACCAGGCACTGCAAGCACAGGGGTCATTCAAAAATGCTTTGCGTGATCTTGTAGAGCATTGGGCAGCTCAAAATGCCTTTTTGAAAGAAAACCTTCCACCCTTTGGGCGAATTCCATTCAACAAGCTTTCCTCCTACCTCCAGCACCAATTGATGGACATGCTGAGAGGTTATAAGGGTGATACTGCTCTCCTATCGCAAATTCAAAACAGCGGCTGGTTCCAGCTCTCGCCCAACGACATAGATATTGTTATCAGCTATCCCACCCGAGCAATCCCATTACCCAATATGGAGGACCTTGTCATTTATGACTGGAGAGGTTATTTGCTCACCGATCTCATGCGGTGAACAGAGACTCAGCTCGAAAACATGGAGTGGTCCTTTGGCGAGGCGTTAAGCGAGTGGGCTAAACTGATGGAGGAGGTATGAGGCGAGGAATACGCAGAGTGCTTCCCGAGTAGAGGAAGCGAGTGCACCTATGACGGTTTTGGCGAGATCAAGGTGCAGTGGACAGAACAGGCCACTTGTGTGCCGAGCCGTCAGGTTTGCAAATGCGGTTCATTCAGTAGGTTGGATTTCCCTATAGTGGGAACAAACATTGTGAGGAAGTGTGAGTCAGTGGTTAGTCGCTTGCTATCAATCCTTCGCCCGTCGGATCGGGTTGACAGGGCTGGTGGGATTGTTGCTATGCTGCTGCGCTTTCGGAGAGGGGAGGGCACCCTCCCCGACATACTACGATGCTCGGGAGCGCGCTGCCGCTGCACTGACATTTGAGTCACATTGTCTCACCCTGCGGTTGCAGTTGTCAATTAGTGTACCCAGTCGCGAGGGGTTGCACAAGCGGCGTGCCTGTTTCTCTGGGCTTTACCGTCTTGTTGCGGGTAGCCCCACGCGCCATTCTTTCTGGAGCAGGGGGAAACCTTCCGCCTCGCGCTTCTCCAGATATTTGAGGCAGCAGGCGCGCGCCAGAGTGCGAATGCGCTGAATATAACTGGCACGCTCCGTAACCGAGATGCTCCCCCGCGCGTCCAGTAGATTGAAGATGTGGGAGCACTTCAGGGCGAGATCAAACGCCGGGTGAACCCAGCCTTTCTCCACGATACGGGCGCTCTCTTTTTCGTACATCTCGAACAGGCGGAACAGCATTTCGGTATCCGCCTCTTCAAAGTTGTAATAGTTATGCTCCAGCTCGGCAAGGTAGTCCACATCGGCGTAGGTAATGCCGCGCCCCCATTCCAGTTCCCATACGCTGTTTTTCTTTTGCAACAGCATGCAGAGCCGTTCGGGACCGTAGGTAATCTCGGCGCACACGGGGTCGCACTCGATGCCGCCCACCTGCTGAAAGTAGGTGAACTGGGTGATTTCGGTGCCGTTGAGCCACACCTCCCAGCCAACGCCCGACGCCCCCAGGGTGGGCGCCTCCCAGTCGTCCTCGACGAAGCGGATGTCATGTTCGCTGGGTTCGATTCCAATCGCACGCAGACTTTCCAGATAGACATCCACCACATCGTCGGGCGAAGGCTTCAGTATCACCTGATACTGGTAGTAATGCTGGAGGCGCATCGGGTTGCGTGCGTAGCGCCCGTCGGCGGGGCGCCGCGAAGGTTGCACATAGGCGACATACCATGGCTCTGGTCCCAGCGCCCGCAGAGTGGTGTAGGGCGCCATCGTGCCTGCGCCAACCTCCACATCGTAGGGCTGCAGGATTAAACAGCCGTAATCCGCCCAGAACTGTTCCAGCCGAAAGAGCAGCTCCTGAAAAGTCATCGCCGATTAGTGTACCCCAAGCGCGTCGGAAACCGCACGGAATGCGCGGATAGCATGTTCGATGCCTGCGTCATCTACATCATGATGCGTTACGAGGCGTAGGCGGTGAGGGTCTAAAGCGAGGCACAGCACCCCATGCTCCGCCAGCCGACGCTCCACTTCGGGCGCAGGGGCCACGGTTTCCACATAGACCATATTGGTCTGGACGGTTTCAAGGTCTACGCGGAAGCCGCGCATTTCGGCAATCGCTTCGGCGAGGCGTCGGGCGCGTCGGTGGTCTTCGGCGAGGCGGTCAATCATCGTGTCCAGCGCTACCAGACACGCCGCCGCCAGCACGCCTACCTGGCGCATGCCCCCACCGAACAGTTTGCGCACGCGATGTGCCTCCTGAATGAACGCCTTAGACCCCACCAGCACCGACCCGACAGGACAGCACAACCCTTTGGAAAACGCCACCATTACCGAGTCCACATAGCGCGTCCAGACCTGCGGCGAGACGCCCAGCGCGACGCTTGCGTTAAACAGGCGCGCCCCGTCCAAGTGAATCCGCAACCCGTGTGAATCGGCGATCTGGCGTAGCACGGGCATCTGCTCCGGCGGCAAAATTGTGCCCCCACAACGGTTATGGGTGTTTTCAATACACAGCAGGCGCGTGCCGGGCGTATGGTCGTCGGCGATGCGGATACGGCGCCGAATCGCTTCGGGGTCTATGCGCCCGTGCGGAATGGGGTAGGTGTCCATCTGCACGCCCGACAACACTGCAGGACCCGCCAGCTCGTAGTGCAGAATATGGCTCTCCTCGTCCACAAGGATGGCGTCCATCGGTTGTGTCCAGACCTTGATGGCAATCTCGTTTGCCATCGTGCCGGTGGGGGTGAACAGCGCCGCCTCGTGTCCGAGCATTTCGGCGACGCGCTCCTGCAGGCGGTTGACAGTGGGGTCTTCGCCGAACACATCATCGCCAACTTCTGCGTTTGCCATCGCCTGACGCATGGCGGGTGTTGGGTGGGTTACGGTGTCGGAACGCAAGTCTACGCGCATAGCCTTCAGATTCGTGCGTTGCCTCGTTATCCCTGCTGAACGGGCGCGGCATCACGCACAGCGTCCAGACACACGGCGAGCCACTCCAGCGCGTCGGCGAGGCGCGGGCTGGGGCAGCTGAAGTAGGCGATTCCGTCGGTGATGAAGATATGCCCCGCACGCACGGCAGGGAGCGTGTGCCAGCCCGGTTGCGCTTCCAGCAGCGGCATATCCTGAAGCGTGCGCTCGATGGAGTAGCCGCAGCAGGCAATCACAATCGCTTCGGGCTGCCACGCCAGCACCTCGTCCCACGCAAGTCGGCGCGAAGGCTTACCGGGTTCGCCGTGCCCCTCCACACCGCCTGCCAGCGCCACCATCTCCGGGATCCAGTGCCCGCAGGCAAAGGGCGGGGCGATCCACTCCAGAAACGAGACTTTGACGCGCGGTCTGTTTTGAGAGCGTTCGGCGACGCGCTCCACACGGCTCCAGAACTGCTGTGCCAGCGTGCGCCCGCGCTCAGGCACGCCCGCCGCTTCTGCTACCTGCAAAAAGGTGTCTACCACTCCCTGAAGCGTGGTCGGCTCCAGATTGAGAACTTTTGCTTTCGGCTGAAGCACAGCGATGGCTTCCTGCACCGTGTTGAAGGGCACCGCGCACACGGAGCAGAGCGCCTGCGTGAGAATCAAATCGGGCTGGAGCGCCTGAAGCAGTTCCAGATCGAGCGTGTAGAGGGTGGCGTGGGTCATCAGTGTTTCCGACACGAGGCGGTCAATTTCGTGGCTGGGCAGGTCGGGCGGAATCAGGCTGCGCGTGACGACGGGGCGGTCTAAAATGGTGGGCGGGTAGAGGCACTCGTGGCTTCGCCCCACCAGATGCTCTTCCAGCCCCAGCGCGCACACGATTTCCGTGGCGCTCGGCAGCAGCGACACGATGCGCATGGTTGGCAGTATACCTTACCCCTGAATTTCTGCTTCAGAGCCTTTTGGAGTACGATACAACAGCAGGCGCAGTCCGTTCAGCACCACCAGCAGCGTGCTGCCCTCGTGTCCCACAACGCCAAACGGCAGGCGCAGCCCCGCCGTGAAGGTGGCAATCACCAGCGCCACAATCACGCCTGTGGCAAACACGATATTTTGCACCAGCACGCGCATGGCGTAGCGGCTCAGCCCGAAGGCGTAAGGCAGGTTCAGCAGGTCGTTCCCCACGAGCGCGACATCGGCGGTTTCCAGCGCGACATCGGTGCCCGCGCCCATCGCAATACCCACTTCCGCGGAGGCGAGCGCAGGCGCGTCGTTGACCCCATCGCCCACCATCGCCACGCGCCCGTACTCCTGCGTGAGCTGCTGGAGCACTTCCAGCTTCTCGTGGGGTAGCAGGTCGGCATACACCCTGTCGATGCCTACCTGCTTCGCGATTGCCTGCGCAATCGGTTCGGCGTCGCCGGTGAGCATCACAATCTGGCGGATGCCAAGCGCTTTGAGCTGGCGGATTGCCTGCTCCGCGTTCGGACGCAGGCGGTCCGCCGCGGCGACGACTGCCACCGCTTCACCGTTCACCCAGACCACCATCGCAGTTTTGCCTTGCTGGCGGAGCGTGTGAACGGTCTGGACTGCCTGTTCGCTCACCTCGCCTTCTTCAAATAGGCGCAGGTTGCCAATTTTCACGGCGACTCCCTGACGCTGGGCGATAACCCCTTTGCCCGGCACCGCCTGAAACGACTCTATGGGCTGGGGCTGGACGCCGCGCTCGTTCGCTGCCTGCACCAGCGCCTGCGCCAGCGGATGCTCCGAAAGCGACTCCACATCGGCAATCACCTGCCACACCTCGCGCTCTGGCGTGTTGCCTGTCAGCACGAGGTCGGTGAAACGCAGCTTGCCCTCCGTCAGCGTGCCCGTTTTGTCGATAGCGACTGCCCTAACGCTCGCGAGGCGTTCAATCGGTTCGCCGCCTTTGAAGAGGATTCCGTGTCGTGCGCCGTTCGCAATCGCGCTGAGCAGGGTGGCAGGCGTGCTGATCACCAGCGCGCATGGCGAGGCGACCACCAGCAGGGTCATGGCGCGATAGAACGCCTCGCTCCACGCCCAGCCGAGCAGGGGCAAGCCGAGCGCCACCAGCGCCGCGCCGCCAATCACCACAAACGCATACCGCTGCTCGAACCGTTCCAGCCAGCGCTGGGTACGCGCTTTCTGCTCCTGCGCCTGCTCCACCAGACGCAAAATGCGATGGAGCAAGGTCTCTGTCGCCGGGTGGGTTACCTCAATCTCCAGCGTGCCGGTGGTGTTAATCGTGCCCGCATAGACCGTCGCGCCTTCGGTTTTATGCACGGGGAGCGACTCGCCCGTGATGGGCGACTGATCCACATGGGATTCACCCCGAAGCACTTTGCCGTCGACAGGGATGCGCTCGCCGGGGCGAATCAGCACGCGGTCGCCCACCTGAAGTGCCTCTACGGGCACGGTTTCTGTGCCCTCTGAGGTGAGGCGCGTAGCGGTTTCGGGCTGGAGCGCCATCAGGGCGCGGACTGCCTTGCGGCTGCGTGCCAGCGCGTAGCTCTGAAGCGTGTTGGAGAGCGAGAACAGGAACAGCAAAGTGGCGCCTTCGGGCGCTTCGCCCACAATCGCCGCGCCAATCGCTGCCAGCACCATCAGCAGGTTCACATCCACCTGACGCTGGCGCAGGGTGTTAATCCCGTCCAGCACGCCGAAGTAGCCCCCACTGAGATATGCCAGCGCATACGCCGCCATCGCCAGCTGGCTCCAGCCCTGCCAGTTCGCCAGAGCGCCCAGCAGAATCATCGCCAGGTTGATAGCGGTCAGCACGGGTTCCCAGAAGGCGCGGCTTTTCCAGCGTGGGGTAGGCTGTTCCAGCACTCGCACGCGACGCAGGAGGGTCTGCGTCGTGCCGATTGGTGGCTCCACCTGCTCGACGGTCAGCACCTGCCCATCGAACGAAGCGCGATAGAGGGTGCCATTCACGCGCCACTGCTTGCCGTGCTGGGCGACGCTGGGACATGCTTCGCAGATGCCTTTTACAGGGTCGCGCAGGGCACAGGTGGGGATACGGGCGCCCAGCTCGCGAAGCACAGGCTCACTGAGTTGCGCTGCCTGCTCCGCGCTTAGCAGGGCAGGGTCATATTCCACTTCCACAAGGTCGTTGCGATAGTCGTATCGCAGGCGGCGCAGCCCGCCCTGCTGGAGCAGACTCTTCGCCATCTCATCTGAACATGAGTTCGCTTCAGCACGACGCTTCCGAATCGTGGCAATCCATCTCATCGGGTCGCCTCCTGCTGGGATAGCCCGTAAGCATTCCCTTCCGCGCTTTGAGGAAGCATTTCTGCCGCGGCGAAGTGCGCCTGACGGTATGCCTCCCGAACCGCGTCCAGCGGTGTCCACTCTCCCTCGCGCAAAACATGCCAGAACTTCCAGCCGTTCACCCCTGGCTTGCCCATCAGATACGACCCCACGCGGTGAATGGAACCCACCACGCCGTTTGCCTGCACCATGCCCGTCGCCAGCACGGTGGCGGTGAAGCGCCCATCGTGCGAACGGAGGGTTTCTCCTGGCTGAAGATAGCCCTGTTCCACCAGCACGCCGAACGGCACGCGCGGCGGCTTTTGCTCCACCGAATAGTCAATCAGCTCTTGCGGAACAGGGTGGGTGCGCTCCAGTCGCTGAATCGCCAGCTGGCAGTAGGTGGGGTCCTGCTCGATGCCGATATAATGGCGGCGCAGGCGTTTGGCAACCACAGCCGTCGTGCCCGTACCCAGAAACGGGTCTAACACCACATCTCCCGGCTGGCTGGAGAGGGTGATAATCCGATAGAGCAGCGCCTCTGGCTTCTGGGTGGGGTGTGCCTTTTTGCCGTCAATTTTCACGCGCTCACGCCCGGTGCAGAGCGGGAGGTGCCACTCCGCGCGGAGCTGGCGGTCGTCATTCAGGGCGCGCGCGGTTTTGTAGTGGAACTGATAGCGGGCGTCTTTATGCTTCACCGCCCAGATGAGAATCTCATGCGAGTGGGTCAGGCGCCTGCCCCGAAAATTCGGCATCGGGTTCGCTTTGACCCATATCACCGAGTTGAGAATCCAGAACCCCAAATCCTGCATCAGTTTGCCAATCCGAAAAATGTTGTGATAGCTGCCAATCACCCAGAGCGTGCCGTCGTCTTTCAGCACGCGCCGACAGCCCTCCAGCCAGCGCAGGCAAAACGAGTCGTACTCCTCAAAGCTGGAGAACTGATCCCAGGCTTCGTCCACCGCATCTACTTTGGTGAGGTTCGGGCGCCACAGCTCTTCCTGCAATTGGAGGAAGTAGGGCGGGTCGGCGAAGATGAGGTCTACCGACTGTTCAGGGAGCTGGGGCAAAATTTCGGTGCAGTCGCCCTGTATGACGGTATCGAGCCAGGGATGTTGCATGTCGTTGCCTCCGCCCGTCTATTTTACCTCTGTGCCGTTGGTGTGCCCGTTTTTACAGCGGGGGCACAGCCCATAGTAGACGATACGGGCGCCCTGAATTTCGTAGCCCGAGCGTTCCGCGACGGCACGCTCCACCCGCTCGATGAGTTCCTCGTCGAAGTCCACCACCTGGTGGCACCGCACGCACACGAGGTTGATGTGGGGTTGCAGGTCTGCCTCATAGTGTTCCATGCCGTCGCCTGCGTCGCCCAGCGTATGCACCAGCCCCAACTGCTTCAGCACATTCAGCGTTTTGTAGACGGTGGCGAGGCTCAATGTGGGGAACTGGGGCAGGAGCGCGTGATAAATCATCATTGCCGTCGGGTGGTCTTTGCTCTCGGCGAGTGTTTTGCAGATCGCCACCCGTTGTGGCGTGATGCGCAATCCGGCTCGCTTCAGCCCTTCTATCAGATGGTTCATCGCCGTCCTCCCTGTGGAGAGTGATTTTCTGATGAGAATTATACTCCATAAGAGGGCATGATGTCAAGGGGGTGGGAGATGTTCAGACAGCCTGGCTCCTCCAATCCCCGCATTTTTACCAGTTTTCTCCCCGATTGTCCAGTTTGGCACGCAACTTGAGTCTTTAAGGCGACGGAGGTATGGAGCATGTGGAATCGAACGAACTTCTGGCGAGGCGTAAGCCTCTTGTTGGTTGCGAGCGTGATTCAGAGCGCGGCTTGGAGTATCGTCCGACGACACGATGCACCCGATAGCCAGTACCTTGCTCTTGGAAATAGTCCCCAGTTCGCAGGGGTTGGTATCGTAGCCGGGAATTCCGGAGCTGGCTCTGGAACCGTCATCGCCAACGGCTGGTGGGTGCTGACCGCAGCGCATGTGGTCTATAACAATCCCAATCTCGTGTTCCAGCTGGGCGCCAGCACCTACACTGTGCAAAATGTTTACATCCACCCCAACTACAACCCAAGCGACCTCAGCTATGGCGGCGATATTGCCCTGCTGGAGCTGTCGGCTCCTGTAACGGGCGTAACTCCCGCGTTGATTAACACGAGCTTGAATCCAATAGGGCAGGTTGGTTTTTCCGTTGGATATGGGATGACTGGAACCGGTCTGACAGGGTACACGACTTACGATGGTCAGCGCCGTGCGATGACGAATGAGATAAACTTTTACCTCAGTTCATATAACTCCTCCAGTGAGTGGATTCTCAGCGATTTCGACCATCCCACAAACTCCACCTATAGTTCCATGGGAGGCACTACGGCGCTTCCACGCGAGGGTCTGGTCGCCCCTGGCGATAGCGGGGGACCTGTGTTCATTCTGGCTTCGGGCAACTGGTACATCGCGGGGGTTCACTCGTTTATTGCAGATCTTGGACCCCCCTGGGGTAATGGGAATCCCGACGCGCGCTACGGCGATATTCAGGCTTCCACGAATGTCGCCCTGTATGCGGGCTGGATTGAGGCGACCGTTCCAGAGCCGGCGTCGTTGCTGGCGCTGGCGACGGGCGTCGTCGGTCTGCTCGCGCGTCGGCGCATGCGCCAGTCGTAAGCCCTCACACTCCACGAGTAGTGCGGGTTGCAGGGGCGCGTCCCCTGCAACCCGATTTTGATTTAAGGGGTATACTCCCTGCCCGATGAGCAAGGCGTCGGCAAAAGCATCTTCACCGAAGCGCCCCATGGGCGCGTGGGCAGGGGCAATTACGCTCTTTGTGCTGGCGTTCGCAATCCGCTATGTGGGCATCTCGTGGAGCCTGCCCAACGAAACCCACTACTACAGCTATCACCCCGACGAGTGGCTGGTGCTGTTAGCCAGCTACTTCGTGATGAACCCCTACGCGGGCGACTGGCTGCCGGGGTTTTACAACTACGGCACGCTCCCGATGACGCTGTGGAGCGCGTGGCTGCACTGGCTCAGTGCGTTTGGCGTGATTGCACCGCTTCCCGAAAACCCCACGCCTTTACAGCTGGCACAGTTGCGAGCCGATTTGCTTCTCTGGGCGCGCGTGTTAACGGCTTTGCTTGGCGCGGGCACGGCGGTTGTGGTGGCACGCACGCTGGCGCTGGTCGCAGGCGAGCGGGCAGGGCTGTTTGCCGGACTGGCAATTGCACTGGCGCCTGCCTTTGTGGTGCATAGCCGCTTCCAGACAGTGGATGTGCCCACCACTTTTTTTGTGGCGCTCGCCTTTTATCAGTCGGTCGCGCTCTGGAACGCCCCGAATCGCTGGCGTACCCTGCTGTGGGGCGCATTCTGGGCAGGATGCGCCGCGGGGAGCAAGTATAACGCGGGGCTGGCGATTCTCGCGCTCTGGGTGAGCTGGGGGCTGCTCACACGGCGCGATGCGGGGGGCTGGTATGGGATGCTCGGCGGGATTCTTGCCAGCGCGGGCGTGGCGCTACTGACTTTCTTGCTGGTGTGCCCTGGCAGCTGGGCAGACAGGGAGAAGTTCTGGCGCGATTTCCGCTACGAAGTGCGCCATGTGAAGCAGGGACACGGCGAGATTTTCACCGACACAGGGCTGGGCTGGGTGTATCACCTGTATCCGAACCTGACGACTGGATTCACGCTGACTGGGTTGGTGCTGGGGCTGATGGGCTGGCTCTGGGCGGGGCGTCGGGAGCGGGCGCTGTGGGGAATCGCGCTGGCATCGCTGGCGTACTATCTGCTGATTGGAAGCGCGGAAGTGCGCTTTATGCGCTATACCTTTCCGTTGTTCCCCACGCTGGCAATCGGGCTGGGGTTATGGGTGAGCGAAGCGGCAGGCAAACTCCAGCGGGCAGGGCGGTGGCTTATTCCGGTCGTGCTGATGGTGCAGGCGGTTTACACGACGGATTACACGCTCTGCATGGTTCGCCCCGACGCGCGCGATCAGGCGGTGGAGTGGATTCGCGAAAATATTTCGGAACGCTCCGTGATAGCGTTTCCCACCGTGCCGTGGTTTTACACGCCGCCTCTGTTCCCTGAAACGGGGGAGCTGTTCTGGGAGGAGCGCCTGAAGGCGATGCAGGCTTCTGAGGGACGCTACCAGCTGGTGTCGCTGGCGCCACCTGAGTGGAGCGCAGAAAACCTGCGCCTGCATCAGCCCGATTATGTTCTCATCAGCGAGTTTGAGGCACGCGATGTGGCGCGTATCGGGCGCCCCGACTATCGCGCGTTCATGCAGGCGTTGCAGCAAGACTATGTGCTGCTGGAGACTTTCTCCAACGGTCCCGCTCTGGTGGGTAACCGAAACAGCCTGCCCCATGATATGCTTTACATCTGCCCCGAAGTGATGCTCTGGGGCAGGAAAACAGTGGTGGAAGACGAACTAAACACTGGAGGTGCGCCATGATTGTAGATACCCTTTCGAAGGCGTTTCTGCGGAGCGTGGGGGAGAACGGCGACAAACCCGCTCTGCTGGTGAAGCGCGAGAAGCAGTTCCGCCCGATTACCTACCACGAACTGGGGCGGCGCGTCTATCAGTTCGCCCGCGGGCTACACGCGCTGGGTGTGGCGCCGGGCGACCGTGTGGCGATTCTTTCCGAAAACTGCCCCGAATGGGCGATTACCGACTGGGCGAACCTCTGCCTGGGCGCCATCACCGTGCCGATTTACCCGACGCTGACCCCCGCGCAGGTGCGGGAGATCCTTGTGGACTCAGAGCCGAAGGTGCTGGTGGTGAGCGATAAACGCCAGCTCAAGAAGGCGCAGGATGCCCTCAAAGACACCAGACTGCAGATAGTCCTGATTGGCATGCAACCGGATGAGCAGGGCGAGGCGCTCCCGTTTGAGCAGGTTATGAACATGCCGGGCGAGCTGAGTGAGGAAGGCTTCCGCAAGATGGCGCTCAGTGTGCAGCCCGACGACCTCGCCACGCTGATTTACACCTCTGGCACCACCGGCGAGCCGAAGGGCGCGATGCTCACCCATGCCAACTTCATCTCCAACATTCAGGCGTGCCTCGAAGTGCTGGAGATTCAGAAAAACGACCTATTTCTCTCGTTTCTGCCGCTGAGCCATGTGTTTGAGCGGATGGCGGGACACTTCCTGCCGATTTATGCGGGCTTGACAATTGCCTATGCCGAGAGCCTGTTCACCCTCGCGGCAGATATGGTGGAAGTTAAGCCGACCGTGATGCTGGGCGTGCCCCGCTTTTACACTTCGGTGCAGGATAGAATCCTTGCCTCGATTCGGGAGCAAACGCCGCTGAAGCAGAAACTGTTTTACAAGGCGCTGGAGGTGGGCAAAATCTATTCCCGCTGCTGGCGCGAGGGGCGTTCATGCCCACTGAGCGTCCGGCTGATGCATTCCGTGCTGGATCAGCTGGTGGGCGCGAAGATTCGCGAGCGTGTGGGCGGGCGGCTGCGCTTCTTCGTGTCGGGAGGCGCCGCGCTGCCCAAGGAGACCGCCGAATTCTTCCACGCCTTCGGCATCCTGATTCTGGAGGGCTATGGACTGACCGAGACCAGCCCTGTGCTGACCGTGAACCCCCTGCATGCGCCCCGGTTCGGCAGCGTGGGGAAACCCATCCCGGGCGTGGAAATCAAGATTGCAGAAGACGGCGAGATACTGGCGCGTGGTCCCAACATTATGAAGGGCTACTGGCATAAGCCTGAAGCCACGCGCGAGGCGATTGACCCCGACGGCTGGTTCCACACAGGCGATATTGGGTATATGGACGAACACGGCTACCTCTACATCACCGACCGCAAGAAAGATATTATCGTGCTGGCGAACGGCAAGAATGTCGCGCCTCAGAAACTGGAGAATCTGCTTCGTAACAGCCCGTTTATTCAAGAAGCGGTGGTGTTCGGCGATAAGATGAGCGCGCCCGTCGCCCTGATTATCCCCGATATGGAGATGCTTAAACAGTTCGCCCTGCAGCACGAGCTGGACGCTTCCGACATCCCCAGCCTGCTGGAGCATGAACTGGTGCAAAAACGCTTCCGTCAGGAAATAGAGCAGGTGAACCGCGAGCTGGCGGACTACGAGCGCATCAAGGGCTTCCGCCTGATCGCCACGCAGTTCACCATCGGCGACGAATTAACCCCGACGCTTAAAGTTAAGCGTCGGGTGGTGGCGCAAAAATACGCCCATCTGATTGCCGAGATGGCGCGTTAGGAGACCGCGCGCTGGTGAATAAACTCGGAGACCGCCGAGGAAGGCACCACGCTGAAGGGGTGCGTGGGAACCCGTGCCATGCGTTCAAACAGGCTGGCATACGCACGCCCTACGGCGTCCCAGTTCAGCATCGCCGCTTTCTTCTGGGCGACGGCGCGGTGATAGCGCATCAGCATCGGGTCTGACAACAGCTGCAGAATAGCGTCGGCAATCGAATCGGGGTTGCGGAACTCCACCAGCATCCCGCCGCCGTCCGCCAGTACCTCCTGTGCGTACAGGTAGGGGGTGGAAATCACCACGCATCCCGCCGCCAGCGCGTAGGCTAAGGTGCCGCTCGTAATCTGGTCGGGGTTCAGGTAAGGCGTGATGTAGAGGTCGGTCGCCCGCAGGTAGAGCCGAATATCTTCCAGACTCAGATAGCGGTTCTCGAACACGACATGCTCCTGCAAGCCGAGCCGCTCCACTTCCGCCATCAGCATCTCACGGTACTCTTCTCCTTCGCGGGCACGCACTTTGGGGTGTGTCTCGCCCAGAATCAGGTAGACCACATTCGGGAACTGCTTGACGACCTCTGGCAGGGCGCGAATCACATATTCCAGCCCTTTGCCACGGCTCACCAGCCCGAAGGTACTCAACACCGTGCGCCCGCTGAAGCCGATCAACGCTTTCGCCTCCTGCTGGGCAATGGGCAACGGGGCAGGGGCACCGTGCGGAATCACATACACATTGTCCGTCGGCACCTCATACACCTCACGGAGCAGGTGAACCGCTGTGGTCGCCATCACCACAACCGCGTTCGAGTGGAGCACCACCTTGCGCAAAATGTCGCGCATCACATCGGTGGGGCGGGGCACGACCGTGTGCAGTGTGGTGACCACAGGCACTTCCAGACGGCGCAGGAACGGAATGATGTACTCGCCCATCTCGCCTCCGAAAATCCCATACTCATGCTGGAGGCTCACCACCCGCACCTGCGAGCGATTCAGCAATTCGGCGGCTTCCACATAATCCCCCATCTCCTCCCTTCGAATCTGGTAAATCACACGGGGGTCAGGGTGGTCAATATAATCTTCGTGGTCTGCGGAAATCACCAGTCCGCGCCAGCCGTGCCGCTCGACGGCGTTCAACACATCCTGCGTGAAGGTTGCCAATCCGCACTCCGTGGGCGGATAGGTGCTGACAAACGCAACCTCTGGACGCACATCGATGCCGTTGCTCTTTCGAGACATCCAAATCACCTCCCTATGGTGAACATCACTTTCTTAGAGAAAGTGATAAGCGTGGCAAAAATCGTGATTTTTATGCTTCCGATTTGCCACCCGTCGAAAGCAGGAACTCAAGGCTTCTTTGACACTCCTGAGTGCAACTCAGGCGTTCCTGACGGCGAAGCATCTGCTGGCGGCATCCTTGCCCATGAGGTCTTTGGGGTACCTGGTCAGTATCGTTTCGTTCTCGTTAACATGATACCCGATTTTGACGGGAAGAGTCAAGGGCTTTTACGGTGCCGCCGTGCGCTTCCCCTGAAGCCTCGCATCACCGCGGGCTGTTAAGATTATCGGCAGGGACTTTCTAATTCTTTAGAGGGGACGCTGACGGCGCTGGATTCGTGAGCGGATTCGCTGGACGGTTTCGCGGAGTTGTGGGTCGCGCGGGAGACGCTGGGCGATCTGGCGGTAGGCGTGCATGACGGTGGTGTGGTCGTTGCGCTGGAGCGCCTGGGCGATGCGTGTCCACGATTCGCCTGTCAGCTCGCGTGCCATATACGCCGCAATCTGGCGGATAGGCACAATGTCGCCGCGGCGGCTTTTACCTGTGAGTTCATGCTCGCTGATCGCGAATTCCTCGCAGACAGCCTCTATCACACTGACAAGGGTGAGCGGAGCGGACGGCGGCGCATCGATGAGATAGTCGCGGAGTGCCTCGCGAGCCAGTTCCAGACTGATGGGGGCTTCATAAAGTGAGCTGTGGGCAATCAGGCGAGTCAGCACGCCCTCTAAGGCGCGCACATTCGAATGCACCTTGTCGGCGATATACTCGGCGACCTCAATCGGCAGGGCGACTCCTTCGCGCTCTGCTTTGGCGCAGAGGATGGCGATGCGCATTTCATAGTCAGGGGGGGCAATATCGGCGCACAAGCCCTGTTCGAATCGGGAGCGCAGGCGCTCTTCGACACCGCTCAGGTCGCGCGGAGGCTTATCGCTGGACATCACCAGCGGGCGCCCCGCGCTGTAGAGCGCGTTGTAGAGGTGGAAAAACTCTTCCTGCGAGCGCTCTTTGCCCGCAAGAAACTGCACATCGTCCATCAGCCAGAGGTCCACACTGCGGTAGCGCGCGCGGAACTCGTCGATGCGCCCGCTGCGAAGCGCCTGCACATAGTCGCGCACGAACGCTTCGGCACTCATGTAGACCACACGCGCCCCCGCATAGCGCGACAGGAACGCCTGCCCAATCGCATGCAGAAGGTGCGTTTTGCCCAACCCCGGCGCGCCATACAGAAACAGCGGATTGTAGCGTTTGCCAGGCGCTTCGACCACCGCCTGCGCTGCCGCGACGGCAAGGCGGTTGCTCTGCCCGACAATCAGCGTCTCGAAGGTGAGCTGCGGGTTGAACTGCGGGGCGGGCAGGGGAGGTGCAGAAGGAGCGGCGACCGCGGCGGGCATTGCCACAACGACCTCTTCCATCGGCGTGGGGATGTGGCTCGCCTCCTCGCCGACCAGTTCGACACGCACCTCACGCCCCAGATACTCGCTCAGTAAGACGGTAATCTCGTGGCGGTGGTGGTGCGAAACCCACTGTCTGCCGAACGCACTATCCAGACGCAAGGCAACACAGTCGTCCTGTATCCCGAGTGGTTCAATCGCCTCGAGGAACCGACGACTGGTGACCGAAGCTTTGGGAAGGAGCTGGCGAAGCGCTTCGCGCCACGCACGGCGCAACTGGGCGCTATCGAGACTCTCCCCAAGCCGCAACTGGTCTATGCTCTCGTCCTTGCGTCGCATACTGCCTCCCTGCACTCGCCAGAGGGTGGCATATAGGATAGCACATCCCCTCCCCGAATCCTGCAATTGCTTCCAGCATTTCAGGGGCGTTTATGGGCTAAAGAATGCCACATAGCTTCCACAGGAGACTTTTTCGCGCTATTCCGTGTTTTTCTGGCTTTTTGCGCGTTTTTGCTTGATTTTTCCAATCGGTAGTGGAGCCAATTCGCGACTCCACAATATTTTGGAAGGTGCTTTCCAGAGGGTGGGGGAGAGCTTCTTAGAGAGAGCTCGAGACGCTCCCTTGCAAAGTACGGGAAATCCCGGAAGCAGGCCTCGCTACTGCGTCCGTTTGGGGAAGACGCCCCCTATGGAGCATTCCAGCCTGGTAGGGCGAGCTTCCTTCCAAACAAGCCAGTAGTGGAGTCAGGACCGCCCCTAACATCCACTACCGAAGTGGAACAACACGCTCAGTAAATCGGTGTCACCCACTATACCATCTCTGTTCACATCTTCGGGGCGCGTGCCCGTTTGCCCGAAGGCGAACAGGATTGCGAGCAGATCGGTGTCGTCCACGCAACCGTCTTCGTTAACATCCGGCCAGAAGGGGTTGCGCGCCATGACCACTGTTGCATCGCTGCGCCCGTACGCGATATAGCGTCCGTCTGGCGAGAATTGAATACTGAGAACCCCTGTCTCGGCTTCTTGTTCGTAAGTCGTCACAAGGGTGCTGCTTGCCACATGCCATATCCTGAGTCGGGTTGAACCGAAAAAGTCGTTTTCACCGGTTGCCAGATATTGCCCATCAGGCGAAAATGCCACAGCAACAACCTCTCTGTCGAACCCTGAAAGCGTGTCGACAAGGCTACCGTCTGAGGTTCGCCACAGCTTGACGGTTTTATCATCGCTGCCGGTGGCTAGGTAAGCCCCATCGGGAGAAAACGCCACGCAGTTGACGCTGCGCGTGTGTCCTGCAAGGATGTAGATTAGCGTGCCGTCGTTGATGCGCCAGAGCCTGACCGCGTTTTCGGGAAATTCGCTGGCGCTTGCCAGATAGAGCCCGTCTGGGGAAATAGCCAGGGAGGAAACTCGAGCCGTGTGTCCTGCGAACGAGCGCGCCAGGACGCCATCCCGGATGCGCCAAAAACTTATGGTGTTATTCCAGAGTCCCGCGCTGACCACATACTGACCATCTGGCGTGAAAGTGACAGGGCGTCCTCCGTCGCGAAAGGTTCGGACGAGGGAGCCGTCAGAAACGCGCCACAAGCCAATCTCAGTGGTACCTGATTGCCCTGCCGCCAGATACTGCCCGTCAGGCGAGAATGCGACTGAGGAAAAGATGTAGTACGCTTGTAGCACGATCAGACGCACGGGCGTGCCGTCGCCTGTATTCCATATCCATAAGTTACTGTCCTCATCGGCACTTGCCAGATATTGCCCGTCGGGGGAGAACGCCACAGCGCTAACGCGCGAGGTGTGCTTGCTGAGCGTGCGTTCAAAAGCACCGTTGGCGACGCGCCACTGCAGAATTCCGAAAGCCCCCGCGCTCAGCAGAAACGCACCATCTGGCGAAAAAGCAATCGAAGTAACTGCGCCACGACCTTGCTGCAGAAAATGGAGCGTGGTCCCTGTGTTGACATTCCAGATGCGCACATAATCTTCTTGCCAACTGGAGCTGGCGAGATACCTGCCATCGGGCGAAAACAAGACAGAACTTACGGCGCCGGAGTGTCCCGTAAGCGTGCGTATCAAGGTGCCGTTGTTCAAGTGCCAGAGCTTGATCGCTCCGTTAAGGTCTCCGCTTGCCAGAGATTGACCGTCTGGTGAGAACGCTACCGAGCTAACCCAGGTTGGGTGCCCTACGAGAGTACGCTCCAGACTGCCGTCCCCAACCCGCCATATATTGACAGCTCCCACTTGTTGGCCGCTGCCCGTTGCCAGGAACTGTCCGTCGGGGGAGAATTGAATGGCGCCCCTACTCTGAGGGAAAAGGTGAACCAGCGAGCCGTCGCTCACGCGCCACAGTTTGGCTGTGCCATCGCTCCCAAGACTCGCCAGGTATTCACCGTTAGGTGAAAAGGTAATCTGCAGGATAGAACCCGAATGCGCGCTGAGACTACGGACGAGCGAGCCGTCGCTTAATCGCCAGATTTTGACCTCCCCCGACTCTCCTCCCGCCAGATACTGTCCATCGGGAGAAAACGCCACGCCTGAGGCAGCCTCCCGAAGGGTGCGCACTACTATGCCTTCTCGGAAACGCCAGAGTTTTATCGTGCCGTCGCTTCCTGAACTCACCAGGTATTGACCGTCTGGAGAGAAAGCCAAAGACAGGACGCGCCAACCGTGTCCGCCCTGCATCCACACAATATCGGGTCGGTTCTGCGCCAGACCAGACACGGTAAGCAGGAAAGTCGCAATACCAATTACCGCTACGCGGACGCACATGGCTCATACCCCTATTCCAACATTAATAGTATAGCCCAAATTTGTACGGGGATCAGAGCGCTGTGAGCGTTCCGTTCTCTGCCAGCCTCTGGAGCAGGTGCTGGAACCCCGGCTGGAGTCGGGCGAAGGGGCGTGCATGCCCGTAGTACTGCTCGGTGAGCGTCTTTTCGGCACGCATGAGTTGGTCCACCTGCTGGCGAGCGTGGTGGACGAAGCGCGCCTCGTCCAGCTGCTGGTAGAGAGCGTGCCATTCGGGTAGGGCAAGCGGTTCGTCCAGCAGGGGCTGGAGCAGGGCACTTGCTTTGAGCAGGGCGCGCAGGCGCCCCCAGCGTAGCTCCAGCGCCATCGTGGAGTTTTCTATAGCGGGGCGGTGTTCGCGCAGGCACGCCTGCCACTGCTGGCGGGCATAGTCGGTGCAGGGCGGCTCCTGAGTGAACGACTCCGCCCAGCGGCGCGAAAGCCCCCCTATCTCTTCCAGCACATGGTCGCGCTGGAGTTGCTGGAGCGCTGTGTGAAGTCGCTGGAGGTGTGTTTCTTGCATCTGATGCAGGCGCAGGCGCACGCGCTCGATACCTGCCCGCGCGGGCGGAGGGGCGTCCCCTTGGCTCAGCCACTCCAGAAGGCGCCGATTCAGGTCCAGCTGGTGGAGCGCCCGCAACACACGCCGGAGCCGACGCTTCCAGAACGCGATTCGCGTAGGCGGGAAACAGGGCTGGAACACGCGCAGGCACACCTGAAGGGTGAAGAGGCTCTCACGGAGCCTCTCCAGCGCGTCGGGGGTCCAGTCGGATTGGCGAATCAGCGGTCGCACCTGCGCTAAGATTGTTTGAATGTGCGACGCCCCGTAGGCGCAGAACCCTTCTTTGCGCATCAGGGTGTGGGGGTGGTCTCAGGGGGGTCTAACGCCGCCCAGTAGAGCATGCGTCCGCAGCTTTCGCAGGTTACGGGGTCATGCGATTCTTTGAGCCGGTTGACGAGGTAGGGAGTGAGTTTGGTGCGGCATGCGGCGCAGGCTTCGTTTTCGACGCGGGCGACGGCTTTGCGTGCGAGTCGGGGTCGCATGGTTTCGTAGCGCTGGACGAGGGCGGGTTCTATTTGCGCCACGAGCTGGGCGCGCATGGCTTCGCGCTTCTCGATTTCCGCCTCAAGGCGTGCTTTTTGCGCCTGATAGCGTTGCTGGTGCTGTTCGAACATCACCTCGATCTGGCGCAGGTCGGCTTCGGTTTCTTGAATCTGTTGTCCCTGAGTCTCCATCTCTTCCCAGAGGCGGAGCAGTTCCAGTTCCATCTGGTCGTGGGCGCGGCGCATGGCGTCGATGTCGTGCTGGAGGGCTTCCAGTTCGCGGGGGTTTCGGATGCGTCCGGAATAGAGTTCCGCCTCGGCGTGGCGGATGCGCTCTTCCGCGCTCTGCAGTTGAAGTTGCTGGTCGTGCGCCGCCGCCTGCAGTTCGCGGTAGCGTTGTTTAATCTCTTCCAGTCGCTGGCGCGATTCGTTGAGTCGCTGGCGCAGGTGTTCGCCCGGATCGAGGCGTTTCAGCAGCTGGCGGAGCTGATCCAGCTCATCGTCCAGCTGCTGAAGCCGATCCAGAAGCCGCATCTGCGGGTGCATCGGCGTCCTACCCCCCTATCAGGTACTGACGCGCCTTCTTGGTGATGGGTTTGCCGATTTCGTCTTCCTTCAGGTGCCACACGGGCGAGCCTTTGTGGAGTTCGAAGCAGGGGTAGGCGCTGAGGATTGATGCCGTAACCTCGCGCTTCGTGCGCCGCACGATGTTGACCTCGTTGTGCAGGGTCAGGTAGTCGGCGCCGCGGGGGTGTCCGCGCATCAACTCCACCATGATGTGGTAGGTAGAGAGCTGATCGGCGCGCTCCTGAAGCTCCAGCAGTTTCTCGTAACGCGCATGGGAGACCGCCAGTAGCGGATCCGTTTCGCCCGTGAAGCGGAAGTAGAACACATCAGGCTGGTCGGTGCGCTCCAGCTCGAAGATCGCGCCCGAAAGGATGTCCAGCTCGGCGAACTTATCGAATAGCCCATACACCAGGCGTGTTTCGTGGTTCAGCCACACTTCGTGTGCTTGCTCGTTCTCATCAATAAAAGTCACCTGTTGAATCGTGGGCTGGTCTGCGAAAAAGCCGAGCGGGATCTGGCACATCGGGAGGGTGCCGAGGTCCTTATGGGGCGGGCGCAGCACGATTCGCACCTTCTGGGGTACTTCTGGGGGCATAGCGGGCGTCTCTTCGTCGTCCACATCCTGAGCGCGGGGGTCGCGAATCTCCTCGCGTAGAGAACGCGGGTAGGCTTCGGGGTCTAACACCACATCATATGGCTCGCCCTGCTCGTTCAGGATTTGCGGAAGTGGCGGGAACAGGAGGATGGCAGGCACGGTCCGCACATATTCGGGCATATCGGTGTCGCGCCCGAATCGGTCATAGCCGTACCATGTCAGGCGTCCATCGCTCCAGAGTGCGGAAATCAGCGTATCGAGGTCTTCGCGGAAGGTGCGGCTCTGAGGCGAGACTTCGAACATCTCTTCCAGCAGTTGCGAGGCGCGGGCGATGCCCGGTCGCTGGAGGAGTTGCGATACAATCTGTTCCACCTCGTCGGGGCGCAGTTCCAGCGGCTGGGTCTCTTCGGGGGGCATTTCGGCGAGCCACTGGCGCACAAGGGCGCGCCCGCGCTCCAGCCATTCCGCTTCCACCGATTTGGGATACCATGCGCCATCAGAACCCCACGCATACGCATCCGAAGCCCAAACCGCCTCGAACAGCGCCACCCCGTCGTAGGGGAACACCCAGCGCGGGTCGGGGTCCAGATTGAAGTACCAGTGCATGAAGCCCAGCAGGCGGTTCGGGATAGGCTCTTCTGCCTGCTGCAGATACGCCACCACCCATTCGGGGTTGGTGAAGTCCAGCTTCATTTTACGCGCCTTTTTGAGGTGGGGTTCTACCTCTTTCCATGTGAGGTCGTTGTAGAAGAGGGCGTCGTGGACAGCGCGCTCGCGTTCCGCTGGCTCCTCCCAGAGGTAGGCGATGGGCTCAATCCATTCGGGGCGGAAGAGCCATTCACGAAGCCCGATCATATTGCTGGGCGTGATAAATAGATTCTGCGCGTTCCGACACAGTTGGGGCAGGATGGTTTCGAAATATTCATGGCTTCGGCGGTAGCGTGCGCCCAGCTCCAGCGCGACCGCATCGCGGGATACGGGCGCGCCCACCGCCCGCACAATCCGCTCCGCAAACGCCACAATCGGCGAACGGTTCGACACTTTCCGATACAGCGGCAGCCAGCGGCGCTCCTCCTGAAGAAACTTCTCTGGCTGGTTATACAGCAGCGCGCGCACCTCGCCCGAGCTCAATCCCAGCGCCTGAATCCGATCGCGCACCTCGTTTGTGCGCAACGGCACCGGCGTGCCCTGCATAAAACCTAACAGTACCTGACGCGCCAGATAGTCCAGCGCCAGCCTGTCCTGTGGTGAGAATACGGTGGTCTCCATCATCGTCTCAGTCCTCTTCCGAAGCGTCCCTTAATTATGACACATCGCCCTCCTGATTCGTATGGCGCGGGTGAAGCACATACAAAAGCAGCGACAGAAGCCACGCCACCGCGCCATACAGGTAAAACGCGGGAGCCACCTCCCAGAATCTGTGCGCAGGGGTGTCTATCATACCCCACACGGGATACACCACGGAAAGATAGAAGGCGGGCGACTCCCTCATGAACATATCGGAGAAGAGTGTCATGTGCAGGATTGGGGGTAGCAGGAACAGCACGGCGTAGCATCCGAGCGTGAGCCATCGCGCGGCTGCCACAGAACGCCCCTTTAGAAGAGCGGAACAGAGCTGCGCGCATGCCCACAGGAACACCCACAAGCCCGTGTAGTAGAACAGGAGCGTGACGAGATACGCCCACACTTCTGGCGAAAAAAGGACAAAGAGGGGTTGCATCGCGAGCGCCAGCCCCGCAATCGCGGCGAACCATAAGCTCAGAATGTAAGGCAGGGAACCGGACGGTTTGCCCGTGAGCATATCCCGCACGCGAATCCGCCTGTTCCACACCACCCTGCGCTCTTCCTGACCGCCATAAGGGGCGAGAAACAGAATGAGGAGCGGCATGGGCGCCGACAGAACGAACCCGACCAGAGGCAAAATATCAATGATTCCGAATCCTCCAAGCGCAATCAAGTGCTGAACGGGCGGCGCAAAACTCAGCCACGAGGCGAGAAACACTGCCAGCAGCATCTGACGCCTCAGCGAGGGGAGCGTATCTTTATCGTACAGCCCCACCTTCGGCGCGGCGCCAGTCAGCAGCATGCGGGTCGCCAGCAAACACACCAGCACGCCCACCACCACGCCCGGAATCTCCAAGCCGAAAGCGTTGAACACCGTGTCTGCCACATAGGGCGCGGAAAAGGGGCTCAGGGCGCAAAGTGGCAGAAGCAGTTCGCGCCCTGTCGCGCCAGGCGCCGGAACGAGCCGTGTCGTTGCTTGCGCAATCGTCATAATTCCCAGCACAACCACCAGCAACCCCACCCGCAGGTAGCTCAAGAACACGGCGGTGGTGGAGTTGCGGGCATAGGCGGAGCTGAACAGCGCCAGCGCACACAGCACCATCGCACTGGCGGCAATCAACACATAGGTCTCCAGCATCTCTCGAATCGTCGCTCCCCCCATCAGCAGGCTCACTCCGCTTACGGGCAGGGTCAGCGCGAGCAGCAACAGCACGAACCCCAGCGAGCCAAGCAGTTTGCCCGTCAGCAGCTGGCGGGCGGTCAGTGGCGTCGCTGCCAGCAGATCCATCGTGCGTCGCTCGCGCTCTAAGGTAATCGCGTTTGCCGTCAGAGCGGGGGCAATCAGCACAATCAGGGCAGTCAGCGTGCCCATCACCGTCGCGTGGAACGCCTGCAGGCTCTGCTGCGCCTCGAAGGGATTGCGCATCACCTCGTCGGAGACCACATTCTGGTACACCAGCATCACGATCAGGATCATAAAGCCCAGGTAGAGGCTCTGCAGGAAGTAGCTGCGGCTGAGTCGCACCCGCACCCGCGCCTCGCGCCCCACTACCGGGTTGCCCCACACCTGCGTGAAGGTCCCGACCACATAACGCCCCCAATCGCGGAGCCAGCTCCGTGTCAACAACGCCACTTTTGCCACGTGACCTCACCTGTAAAAAGTGATACGCCGTTTGCGGGGTATTTCCTGCTCCAGTCAGGAACTCTGGCGTGCTGAATCGGGTATACTTTACAACGCCTATGGCTCGTAAGCGTGGGACAGTGCTTCTGGCGATGAGTGGGGGGGTAGACAGTTCGGTCGCTGCGGTACTCCTGCAGAAGCGTGGCTACGAAGTGATTGGAGTCACGATGCAGATCTGGCAGGAGTCGCACCCCGACCCCCGACACGGCGGCTGCTGCTCGCTCGGCGCGGTAGAGGACGCGCGGCGCGTGGCGCGGCGGCTCGGCATCCCGCACTATGTGCTGAACTTCCGCCGCGTGTTCGCCGACACCGTGATTCGCGACTTTATCCACGAATACCGCCGCGGGCGCACGCCCAACCCGTGCGTGCAGTGCAACCGCTTTGTGAAGTTTGACGCCCTGCTCAAGAAGGCGGACGAGCTGGGCTGCGACTACATCGCCACCGGGCACTACGCCCGCGTGCGCTATAACCCCCACACAGGGCGCTGGAACCTGCTCCGCGCCGTGAACAAGGATAAAGACCAGTCCTATGTGCTCTATATGCTGAATCAGGAGCAGTTGCGGCGGAGCCTGTTCCCGCTGGGCACACTCCCCAGCAAGGAGCAGACCCGCCAGATTGCCCGCGAGATGGGGCTGTGGACCGCCGACAAGCCCGATAGTCAGGAGATTTGTTTTGTGGCGCATCTGGGCGGTTATCACCAATTTTTGCGCGAAGTGACGCCCGACGCCTTCAAGCCGGGCGAGATTCGGGATGTGCATGGGCGCGTGCTGGGGATGCATCAGGGAATTGCGCTCTACACCATCGGACAGCGCCGACGACTGAACATCCCCAGCCCGGTGCCGATGTATGTGCTACGCATCCTGCCCGAAGAGAACGCTATCATCGTGGGCACGGAGGACCAGCTCTACGAGCGTGAGATGTGGGTGGGCGATGTGGTGTGGAGCAGTATCCCCGAACTCACAAAGCCTTTGAAAGTGATGGCAAAAATTCGGTATAATATGCCTGCCGCGCCAGCGAAGGTTTTCCCGACAGAGCGCGAAGATCAGGTACGGGTCGTGTTTGATCAACCGGTGCGCGCCATTACGCCCGGGCAGATTGCAGTGTTCTACCGGGGCGAGACGGTGGTGGGGGGCGGAACCATCCTGGCGCCGAACCAGATAGAGGTGGACTCCGAGACCACCGAACAGGCAGTTAAGCGTGCCCTGCAACGGGTACAGCCATTCATGCTGGAGGGGGCTATCGAATGAACGAGACTTTGCTGGCGATTCTGATAGGGCTGATGGTGTTGAACCTTGTCGTGCTGAGCGGCGCAGTGGCGGCGCTGGCGATTGCCCTGCGCAAGCAACTGCCCGAAATCCGCCAGCGCGTCGACACGGTGCAACAGCGCGTGCTGACCCTGCTGGATGAAACGATCCCCGCGCTCCAGGGAACCCACAAGGCTCTGGATGAGGCGACCCGCGCACTGCACGAAGCCGCCGAAACGATAGAGAACCTGCACATCGTAACCGACAACATCCGCCACAAGCTGGAGGTGGCAGACCAGATTGGCGCGAAGGTGCGACGCCTGCCTGAAAAGACTGCCCGCTTGCTGGGCAGGCTGATTCATCACACTTTCCAGCTGGGCGGGCGGGTGGTGGCACGCCAGATAGACCGCCTCGGCTCGAAACCCGTGCGCCCCAGCGTCTATCAGCCGATTTCCGCCGAACCCACGGCGGAGACGACCCCCACCGAGGTCGTAGAACACACACCAACACAAGGAGGGATGACCGATGCAAAACCATGATGAGCGCAGTGGATTGCTCTATCTGCTGGCAGGAATTGGTCTGGGTGCGCTGATCGGCGCAGTGATTGCGCTGCTGTTTGCGCCCAAGTCGGGCGAGGAGATTCGCAGCGACCTGAGCCAGCGCGTCCACGACCTGTCGGAGAAAGTGCGCGAGCTGGCGACCCAGGTCTATGAGCGTGGCGGAGAGACGGTGCGAACCGTGCGCGAGCGCATCGCGCGCAAAGCCCACGAAGTCGGCGAAGAGATTGCACCCGACGAAGCCTGAGCGATGACCTGGCGCGTGCTGGGATGGGTGGCAGTCGTCTCTGCCACCCTCTACTTTCTCTATTTCGTACGCGATGCCCTGATCCCCTTCGCGATTGGGGGTATTATCGCACTACTGCTGAACCCCATCGTGGAGTGGCGTTGCAAGCGGGGGCTGTCGCGCCCCAAAGCGGTGCTGGCGGTCTTCTCGATGTTCCTGCTGCTGGTGGTTCTGCTCGGTATTCTGGCGACGCCCGTGTTTTACGCGCAGGCGCTGGGCTTGATTGAGAGCTTCAGCGGCAAAAACGGCGGCGCCGATATTGAGAAAGTCATCAACACATGGGTCAACGACGCGCGTGCCTATCTGCAGGCGGAGCTGCCCAAACACCAGAAATGGCTCGAGGCGAACAGTGAACTGCTTCAGCGGCTCGGATTACCCACCGACCCCAAAGCGCTCACCGATGCGCTCACCGTGCGTCTGCGCGACCGCGTGAGCGCGTTCTTCCTGGACAACGCCGCGAGCTTCCTGAACGGACTGCTGGGCACGCTACTGAGCCTGCTCTCCAAAGTGGTCTGGATTATCGTCATCCCGTTGAGTGCGTACTTCTTCCTGCTGGATATGCCTTCCATCAAGCGGGCGATTCTGTTTCTCGTGCCTCCAGCCCAGCGTGCGGCAGTGAACAATCTGCTGAGCGAGATCGGCGACCTCTTTTTCCGTTACATTCGGGGGCTGGTTACAGCGGCACTGAGTTATGGGATGGTGAGCATGCTCCTCTACTGGATGCTGGGTGTGCCGAACCCCTTGCTGCTGGGCGTGCTGGCGGGAGTGCTATATCCCATCCCCTATGTGGGCGCGTTTCTGATAGCGCTCAGCTCCACGGGGTTCACCCTGCTGTTTGGTCCTGCGCATCCGTTGCTGTTTCTGTTTGAGCTGTCGCGGGTGTGGCACGCGATTGCCGTTTTGTTGGGGGCGATTGCGCTCAACACCGTGTTTGATATGCTGATTACGCCGCGCTTACTGGGCGGGGCGGTGGGGCTGCGCCCTTTAGCCAGCCTGATTGTGATTGTAGTGGGCGCAAAGTGGGGCATCTGGGGCATGATGCTCGCCGTGCCCGTTGCGACCACACTCAAAATTATTATCGAGCGCTTGCTCCACTTCTTTTATGGCGAAGCGGAGTTTCTGGAAGCGCCTGAGCCAATTCACGAATCGGCGCCCTCGGCTTCCTCGCCTGTGCCAAACGCCCCCGCACCCCTTGATTTTCCTGATTCGCAGGGGGTATAATAGTACACTGCGCCGATTGCGCATTCGGAGGTAGAATCTATGCGTATTGTTCGCCACAACGCAAAGCGAATCGAGAGCATCTTACCGCCGCCTAACCTGATTGAAATCCAATACAACTCTTACCGCTGGTTTTTAGAGGAAGGACTCAAAGAGCTGTTTCAGACCTTTTCGCCGATTTATGACCCGACGGGACGCTATTTTATAGAGTTCGGCGATTATTGTCTGGGCGAGCCGAAGTACTCGGTTGAGGAGTGTCGCGAGCGTGAAATCACTTTCAAGGCGCCCCTGCGCGTGAAGGTGCGCTATGGCGTCCGCGATGGCGAGGTGCAGGAAAGCGAAATTTATCTGGGCGACCTGCCGCTGATGACCGACGGCGGCACCTTCATCGTGAATGGGCGCGAGCGCGTGATTATTAACCAGATTAACCGCACGCCGGGCGTTCACTTCCCGTCGCCGTTTCTATCGGGCGCAGGGCGCGAAATGCTGGCGCGCACGCTCGACAAGGTGCTTCAGGTGCAGATTATTCCCGCTGAGGGTCCGTGGCTGGACGGGGGCAACGACCCGCAGGGCGTGTTGCGTCTTAAGATTCACCAGTCCAAGCAGTTGCCTATCACGCAGATTATCAAGGCGTTCGCCGCGTATGAGGAAGCGCGCGTACCGGCTGAGCTGGAGCTGGAGCGTGCAGTCGGCTGGCGCGTGCTGAACCCTGTCAAAGACGAGTCGGGCAACCCCCTGCTGGAGGCGGGAGAGGTTATTACCCGCGAATGGCTGGAGGCACAACCGGAGACAGTACGCAAGCTTCGAGCGCTGGTGGAGCCGCCCTATGACCCCGAACGGGGGCTGACCAACGAGGCGCTTCATGGCATCTTCGGGCGCGTGGTGGAGAAAGAGGAAACCCTCGCGTACCCCACCTACGACCAGCTGGAAGGTAAGACCCTCGCCCATGATGTGTACGACCCCAAAAAGCCTGACCAGCTCGTCGCCAGTGCGGGCACGCCGATTGACACCACGCTCGCAAAAAAGCTGGCACGGCTCAAACTGGAAACCGTTACCGTCCGAAAGCAGGAGGTGGAGCTGCATCCGTTCCTGCGCAACACACTGGACGCAGACCCCACCACCGATTCGCGCGAGGCGCTGCTGGACTTCTATCGCCGCGCACGCCCGGGCGACCCCGCCACCGAGGAGAATGTGCGCAGTCTCTTCTACAGCCTCGTACTGGACCCGCGCCGCTATGACCTGGGGCGCGTGGGGCGCTATCAGATTAATCGTAAACTGCGCCACAACATTCCGATGGAGGTGCGGCGGCTGACCGTGCCCGACATGCTGCTCGTGCTGCGCCATCTGCTGGAACTGGCAGACGACCTGCACGAGTATGAAGATACCGACCACCTCGGCAACAAGCGCGTGCGCTCGGTGGGCGAGCTGCTGCAGGCACACCTGCGCGTCGCCTTCCTCAAACTTGAAAAAACCGCCCGCGAGAAGATGATTAATGCCGAGGATGTAAGCCAGATTCTGCCGAATGTGGTGTTGAGCGTGAAGCCCGTGTCGGCAGCGCTCGAATCGTTCTTCGCCACGAACCCGCTTTCCACTTTCATGGATCAGACCAACCCGCTCTCGGAGCTGGCGAACAAGCGGCGCCTGTCGGTGCTGGGACCGGGCGGTTTGAACCGTCAGAATATCCCGCCTCAGGTGCGCAACATCACGCCGAGCCAGTACGGGCGCATCTGCCCGATTGAAACACCCGAAGGGCAGAACATCGGGCTGGTGACCCAGCTCACACTCTATGCCCAGGTGGACGAGTTCGGCTTCATCCGCACGCCCTATCGCGTGGTGAAAGATGGCAAGGTAACCAACGAAGTCGTCTACCTGCCCGCGGATGAGGAAGAGGATAAGTGCATCGCGCCAGCGGATACGCCGATTGCCGAAGACGGCACGCTGCCCGAAATGGTGCAGGTGCGTCTGGGCGATGAGTACCCCACCGTACCACGCGAGCAGGTGCAGTATATGGATGTGAATCCCGCGCAGGCGTTCAGCGTCTCCGCGAGCATGATCCCGTTCCTCGAGCATGACGACGCAGGGCGCGCGCTGATGGGAAGCAACATGCAACGTCAGGGGGTGCCGTTGCTCAACCCCGAAGCGCCCTTCGTCCACACGGGCGTCGAAAGCCACGCTGCCGAGTACGCGCGAAGCGTTATCCGCGCGAAGGCGGACGGGCGCGTGCGCTATGTGAGCGCGACCGAAATCCGTGTCGAGCGCCCCGACGGCGAACTGGATATCTATAAACTGCCCCATCTGGTGGAGTCCAACAAGGGCACCTGCTTCACCTTCCTGCCGCGGGTAACGCTCGGTCAGCGCGTGCGCAGGGGCGATGTGCTGGCAGATGGACCCTCCACCGAAAACGGGGAGCTCGCGCTGGGGCGCAATGTGCTGGTGGCGTTCCTGCCCGCAGGCGGCTACAACTACGAGGACGCCGTGTTCGTCTCGCAACGCCTGCTCTACGACGACACCTACACCAGCATCCACCTGGAGAGCTATCAGACCGACGCGACCGAGACCAAACTCGGTCCCGAAGAGATTACCAACGATATTCCCAACATCAGCGAGGAGGTGCGGCGCGACCTCGACGAGAACGGCATCATCCGAATCGGCGCAGAGGTCAAGCCCGATGACCTGCTGGTGGGCAAGATTCAGCCGAAGGGTCAAACCGAAGGCTCCACCGAGCAGAAGCTGGTGCGCATCATCTTCGGTGGCAAGTCGGAAGAGGTGCGCGATGTGTCGCTCCGCCTGCCGCACGGCGAGCGCGGCTATGTGGTGCGCGTGTCGCAATTTGCACGCTACAAGTATTACTGCCGCGACTGCAAGACAACCTTCTACCGCTCGCGTCCGCCGGAGTCGCGCGCCTGCCCACGCTGTGGGGGCAATCTGGAGCAACTGCCTGAGGACGAGCTGCCACCCAGCGTGAACCATCGCGTGCGCGTCACAGTCGCCACCCGGCGCCCGCTCACCGAGGGCGACAAGATGGCAGGGCGCCACGGCAACAAGGGCGTTATCTCCAAAATCCAGCCTGTGGAGGACATGCCCTTCCTGATGGACGGCACGCCCATCGATATCGTGCTGAACCCGCTCGGCGTGCCTTCGCGCATGAACATCGGGCAGATTCTGGAGTTCCATCTGGGGCTGGTCGCCAAGCATCTGGGGGTTCGCTTCCGCGTGCCCGTCTTTCAGGGGAGTACCTCCGAAGAGATTAAGCAGGAGATGCGCCTGCTGGCGGATCGGCTGCGCACGCACGCGCTCCGCACCATGCTGGAGGACGAACTGGGCATCCATATCCACTGGCACTACCGCATCACTTTTGAGGAAGCGCTGAGCCAGGTGGAGACGGTACTCAAGAGCCTGCCTGAGGAGCGCCTTGCGGAGCTGCGCACGCGCTTCGCGCTGCCGAAAAAAGCCAAACTGGGTGAGCTCATGGAAGCCATCCGCCAGCGCGCCATCGACCGCAGCGGCTTTGACCCCGAAACGGGCAAGGTCATCCTGCGCGACGGGCGCACAGGCGAGCCGTTCGACAACAAGGTGGCAGTGGGCTACCTCTACATCCTGAAACTGGAACACCTCGCCGAAGAGAAAATCCACGCCCGAAGCATCGGTCCTTACTCGCTGATTACCCAGCAGCCGCTGGGCGGAAAAGCGCAGTTCGGCGGGCAGCGACTGGGTGAGATGGAGGTCTGGGCGCTCGAAGCTTACGGCGCCGCCCACACCCTGCAGGAGATGCTCACCATCAAATCGGACGACATCACCGGGCGCGTGCAGAGCTTCGAAGCCATCATCAAAGGGCTGCCCGTGATCCAGCCGTCCGTGCCCGAATCGTTCAAAATCCTCGTGAACGAACTGCGCGCCCTCGCGCTCAAAGTGCAGATTATCGACAAAGACGGGGAAGCGCACGACTTCCGCAGCTTAGAGGAACTTGATGCGCTTGATGAGAAAAAATCCAAACCCAGCCTGACGAGCATCGTGGAAGGGCTGTGAAGTGAGGTGAAGAGAATATGGCAGACATTTCGCATATCCGCGCGTTAAAAATCGGGCTGGCGTCGCCCGAAGATATTCTCAACTGGTCGTATGGCGAGGTCAAAAAGCCAGAGACCATTAACTATCGTACCTTCAAGCCGGAACGCGATGGGCTATTCTGTGAACGCATCTTCGGTCCCCTGCGCGACTGGGAGTGCGCGTGCGGGCGCTATAAGCGCGTCAAAAACAAAGGCATCCGCTGTGAGCGTTGTGGGGTGGAAGTGACCCGCGCCAAAGTGCGCCGCGAACGCATGGGGCATATTGAACTCGCCGCGCCCGTGTGCCATATCTGGTACCTCAAGGGGCAGCCCCCCAGCCCGCTCGGACTGCTGCTGGACATTCCGCCACGCCAGCTGGAGAAAGTAATCTATTTCACCAACTATATGGTGATCGATATTGACCGCGCCGCGATTGAGCAGAATCTGGGCGACATCCAGCGGTTTGTGGAAGAGGAGAAGCGCAACTTTGAGGCAGAAATTGAGCGCCTCTTTCAGGAGCTGGACGCCCGGCTGGAGCAGGAACTGGAGGCGCGCCGCGAGGAGTTGACCGAGCAACAGATTATAGAGCGCGTCAAGCAACACGAGAGCCGCAAGGAGAGCGAGCGTCGCGAACGCGCCGCGCGAATCGCCGACATGGAAAAAGCCGTCGAGACGCTCGCCAAACTCCAGCAGTATCAGCTGATTGACGAGGTCACCTGGCAGGGCGTGGAGTTGCTGCTGCTTTCTGCCAGCCGAAAGCTCCAGCGCGATTTGCGCCCGCTGGTGCGCGTGGGACAGGGCGCGGCGGCAATCGAAGAGCTGCTCAGCAAGATTGACCTTGAAAAGCTGGAGCGCGAGCTGAAAGAGGAAATCAGCAAAACCACCGGCACGCGCCGCGCCCGCGTGATTAAGCGTCTGGAGATTGTGGAAGCCTTCAAAAACAGCAAAACGCGCCCCGAATGGATGATTCTGAAGGTCATTCCTGTGCTACCGCCAGAACTGCGCCCGATGGTGCAGCTGGATGGGGGGCGCTTCGCGACTTCCGACCTGAACGACCTTTATCGGCGCATCGTGAACCGCAACAACCGCCTGCGCCGCATTATCGAAATCCGCGCGCCCAAGACAATTCTGAACTCCGAGAAGCGCCTGCTGCAGGAGGCGGTGGACTCGCTGATTGACAACTCGCGCCGCTCCAAGCCCGTAACCGGTAGCGGCGGACGCCCCCTCAAGTCGCTCTCCGATATGCTCAAGGGCAAAGAGGGGCGCTTCCGCAAGAACCTGCTGGGCAAGCGCGTGGACTATTCCGGGCGCTCCGTGATTGTGGTCGGTCCGCACCTGAAGCTGCACCAGTGCGGTCTCCCCAAAGAGATGGCGCTGGAGCTGTTCAAGCCGTTCGTGATGCACCGCCTCATTCACGGTCCCGAACAGATTGCCACGAATGTCAAATACGCGAAGCAGGCGATAGACCGCCAGCTGCCCGAAGTGTGGAAGGCGCTGGAGCAGGTGATTAAAGACCACCCCGTGCTGTTGAACCGTGCGCCCACGCTCCACCGTCTGGGCATTCAGGCGTTTGAGCCGGTGCTGGTGGAGGGCAAGGCGATTCAGTTGCACCCGCTGGTGTGCCATGCTTATAATGCCGACTTTGACGGCGACCAGATGGCGGTGCATGTGCCGCTGTCGTATCAGGCACAGGCGGAGGCGCGCACGCTGATGCTCTCGGTGCATAACCTGTTCAAGCCTGCCGATGGCTCGCCTGTGGTTTCGCCGTTGCAGGATATTGTGCTGGGGGCGTATTACCTCACGATGAACGACCCTGCGGGCGAAACCGAGCCGAAAGAGACCTTCGCCAGCCCGGAGACGGCTCTGAACGCCTTTGAGCACAAGCTGATCCGCGTGCATCAGCCGATTCGGGTGGCGCTGAAGCGTGCGGGGGCAGAGACGCCTGAGCTGGTCACCACCACAGTGGGGCGCCTGATTTTCCACTCGATTATGCCCGATGAGCTGCGCTATCACCCGAACTGGCTGAATGTGGTGTTCAACAAGAAGAAGTTGTCGGAGGTGATTCGCGAGGTTTACAACACCTGCGGGCATATGCGCACGGTGCAGTTCCTGGACGACCTGAAGGCGCTGGGCTTTGAGTGGGCGCTTCGGGGCGGGATTACCTTCGCCGTAACGGATATGGCGGTGCCGCCCGACCGTGATGAGATTCTGCGCCGCGCGGACGAAGAGGCGCGCAAGTTGAACGACCTGTACGAGCGGGGCGAGCTGACGCAGGAAGAGAAGCGCCAGCGCCTGATTGAGCTGTGGCAGCGCACTTATGAGGATGTTTCCAGAGCGATGCTTGCCAGCATCGGCGCGGATAACCCGTTGTTTATCATCACCGATTCGGGCGCGCGTGGCTCCATCAAGCAGCTGGCGCAGCTGGTGGGCATGCGCGGGCTGATGATGGGCGGCTACGACTACCGCTCAGGTGGTGAGCGCCTGGTAGAAGAGTTGCCCGTGCGCCACAACTTCCAGGAGGGGCTGACCTCACTGGAGTATTTCGTGTCGGGCTACGGCGCACGGCGCGGTCTCGCCAGCACGGCGCTGCTGACCTCCAACGCAGGGTATCTGACGCGCCGTATGGCAGATGTGGCGCAGGATGTGGTCGTTCGCCAGCGCGACTGTGGCACGACCGAAGGCATCGTGGTCGCCCGAATCGTGCGCGAGGGCGAGCTGATTGAGACCCTCTTCCAGCGCATTCGCGGGCGCACTGCCCAGCGTACCCTGACCCATCCCTACACGGGCGAGACGCTGGTGAGCGAGAACACGATAATCTCCGAACCCGTTGCCCAGATTATTGACACGCTCGCCCAGCAGGTGGAGCAGTTCACCCAGACCTTGCGCGAGCTGAAGAGCAAGGAGGAAGGCGAGCTCTTCATGCCCGCCGACGACCAGCCGCTGACCGACCCGCAAACGGGCGAGGTGCTGCTGGACACCTATGTGCCGATTGACGCCGAAACCCTCAAGCGTCTGGATCAGCGTCGGGAAGAGCTGCGTCAGCTCTGGTACCGCGCAGGCTTTGAGTGGGTGGAACACGACCGTGTGGGCGTGCCGATCCGCTCGCCGCTGACCTGTGCGGCGCGGCAGGGCGTGTGCGCCCTCTGCTACGGGCTGGATATGGGCACGCTGAAACCCGTGGAGCTGGGCACTGCCGTGGGGATTATCGCGGCGGAGTCCATCGGTGAGCCGGGCACGCAGCTCACGATGCGCGTGTTCCACACGGGGGGCGTCGCGGGCGCGGGGCAGCAGATTGCAGGCTTCAAGCGCGGCTCCACAGGCACGCTGCTGCAAGCCACCAGCGAGCTGGAAGAGCGCGGGCTGACCGACCTCTCGCGTGAGGTGGGCTTGGACGAGCGGCGTGTGCTGCTGCAGGTCGCCAGCAAACTGCTGGAGCGCCCCATCCCCGAGCAGTTCGAAGCCGATACCGAGGTCACGGAAGAGAAGGTCCAGCGACGCCTGCGCGAGGCGTTGCGCAAGATTACCAAGCTCGTAGAGCCGCCGAACACAGGGATTAACCGTGTGGAGGAGCTGTTTGAAGCACGCAAGCCCAAAGGCGAAGCGATTACGGTGGACTACGAGGGCGAGGTGGTGCATATTGAACGCACCAGCCTGCGGCGCTGGGTCGTGCTGAAAGCCGAGCTGCCCGTGGGCGAGATGCTGGTGGGCAAGCTGAGCCTGGAAGATGTGGAAGACCCAGCCACAGGCGAGCGCCTGCTTTCGGCGATGGAGGAGATTCGCGCCGCCCATGTGAACCGCCTGATGGAGGCGGGCGTGGAGAAGGTGCAGGTGCTGGATGCGATTCTGGTGCCTCCTGTGGGGTCGCTGGAGGTGGCGCCTGGCGATAAGGTGCTGCCTGGCGACCGCCTGACGCCCGGTCCGCTGAACCCGCACGAGCTGCTGCGCCTGCGCGGCGTGCGCGGTGTGCAGGAGTACCTCATTCAGGAGATTCAGGCGGTCTACAAGGCGCAGGGTGTGGACATCGATGACAAGCACATCGAGGTCATCATTCGCCAGATGCTCCGCAAGCGCAAGGTGGTGGATCCTGGCGACACCTACTTCCTGCCCGGTCAGACAGTGGATCGCTTCGTGTTTGAGGACGCGAACGCGAAGGTGATTGCCGAAGGTGGCAGACCCGCAATCGCCGAGTGGGTGCTGCTGGGCGTGTCGGAGGCGGCGCAGCAGACCGAGTCGTTCCTCAGCGCGGCGTCGTTCCAGCGCACGGTCAAGGCGCTGACAGAGGCGGCGGTGCGGGGCAAGGTGGATGAGCTGGTCGGCTTGAAGGAGAATGTGATTATCGGTCGGCTCATTCCTGCGGGCACAGGGTTTGTAAAGCCGGAGTTTGTGCCGCGCTTTGAACACGCGACAGCCACCGCCGCGGTCAAGCCTGTGGAGTCGGAGCCAACGCTGGGCACGCTGTTCAAGGAAGAGCTGGAGCAAGGCTCGGGCGCACCTTCTGACGAAGCCAGCGGCGACGCCTCCTCAGACAAGCCCAAAAAGAACCGCAGGAAAACCGAGGAGTAAGGCGTATCCCTGCTGAAGAGGGTTCCCAGGAGAGATGGGAACCCTCTTCTTCTGTGAAAACGCTGATGCGTCGTGCAACCCGAAAGATTCTGACCCGTGAACAACTCGCCCAGCGCGTGGCTCAGTGGAAAGCGCAGGGCAAAACGCTCGTCTTCACCAACGGGTGCTTTGACCTCCTGCATGTGGGGCATTTGCACCTGCTGGAGCAGGCGAAAGCGATGGGCGACCTGCTAATTGTGGGCGTCAACAGTGATGAGTCGGTGCGTGCGCTCAAAGGGCAGGGGCGCCCCATTGTGCCCGAAGCCGAACGCGCCGAGCTAATCGCCGCGCTGGAATGCGTGGACGCCGTAACCATCTTCCCCGAACTCACTGCAAATGCCCTCCTGCAACTGATTCAACCCGACTACTATGTCAAAGGGGGTGACTACACCGAGCAGGACCTGCCCGAAGCCGAGACCGTGGTGGGCTACGGCGGCTTCGTGGTGATTCTGCCTTACGAGCCGAACCATTCCACCAGCGCCCTGATTACCCGTATCCGAGAGGTATAATATTCGCCAATGCGAATCCTGTTTATTGGCGATATTGTGGGGCGCCCCGGGAGGCAGGCGATAGCCCGTGTGCTTCCAGAGTGGCGTGAGCGCTACGCGCCTGATATTATTCTGGCAAACGGAGAGAACTCGGCGGGCGGCAACGGCATGACCCCCCAGGTTGCCGAAGAACTGTTCGCACTGGGTATCGCGGGCTTCACGATGGGCAACCATGTGTGGGACAAGAAGGAAATCTACCCCCTTCTGGACAGTGACCCCCGAATCGCACGCCCTGCGAACTACTCGCCCTTAGCTCCCGGCAAAGGCGTTATCTTCTTTGAAGTGCTGGACAAAAAGCTCGCAGTTATCTCGATGGCGGGCAGGGTGTTTATGGAACTCGCCGATTGCCCCTTCCGCACCTTCGACCAGATTTATGCGCAGTTAGACACGCCTTTTGTGTTTGTAGACTTCCATGCGGAGACCACCGCCGAGAAAGCCACCTTTTCTGCCTATCTGGACGGGCGTGCGAGCGCCGTCGTGGGAACCCACACCCATGTGCAGACCGCCGACGAGCGCATCCTGCCGAAGGGCACTGCCTTCATCAGCGATGTGGGCATGTGTGGCGTGTTCAACTCCTCAATAGGGATGGATATGGAGGTGAGCCTCCAGCGTTTTCTGACAGGGTTGCCCATTCGGCTGGAAGTGACAAAAGGCAGCCCACTGGTGGCGTGTGGCGTGCTGATTGATCTGGATCGCACAACGGGTCGTGCGCTCTCCATTCAGCGTCTTCAGAAGCGATTCGAAGTCGGAGGCTGAGCGATGGCAATCCCCCGCCTTGCGACGGTGTGCCTCCTGCGCCCTGAAGAGGTGCCTCCCTCTCACCCCGACTTTCAGGTGGTGAGCGTTTTCAACCCGGGTGTGGCGGAGGTAGAGGGGCGCGTGGTGTTGCTGGTGCGCGTCGCCGAAACCCCGCGTGAACATCAGGCTGGCTTCGTGGGGCTACCGCGCTATGTGCCGGGCAACCCAACCCCTCAGGTAGACTGGCTTCCCGAATCGGAGGTGGAGCCGATAGACCCGCGCGTGGTGCGCCTGCGCGCCACAGGCGCCATTCGCCTCACCTTCGTGTCGCATCTGCGACTGGTGTGGCTGGATAACACAGGCATGCGGGTGGAATCGGTGGCGCCCACCCCCACCTTCCTGCCCGAAACCGACTGGGAAACCTACGGCGTGGAAGACCCGCGCATCACGCCGCTGGACGGGCGATTCTATTTCACCTATGTGGCGGTTTCACCCCACGGCGCATGCACCGCGTTAGCCTCCACGGAGGATTTCCAGCACTTCACACGGCACGGCATTATCTTCCCGCCCGAAAACAAAGATGTGCTGCTGTTTCCCGAACGCATTCGTGGGGAGTACGCCGCCCTGCACCGCCCGAACCCCAATACCCACTTTCACCCACCCGAGATGTGGATTGCCTACTCGCCCAACCTGATTGAGTGGGGACGCCACCGCCCGCTCTATGGGGGCAATCGTGAGTGGGAGAACGACCGCGTGGGCGGCAGCACTGTGCCCGTGCGCCTGCCTGAAGGCTGGCTGGAGATTTATCATGCGAACCGCAAAGCACGCGGCGAAGTGGGCGTGGGAACCTACACCGCCAGCGCGATGCTGTTAGACGCCGAAGCGCCAGAGCGCGTGCTGAAAGTCTCCCGCGAGCCGATTCTTGTGCCCAGCGAGCCGTTCGAGCGCGAGGGCTTCGTGCCGAATGTCATCTTCCCCACGGGGCTAATTCTGCGCGATGACGAGGTGCTGGTCTACTACGGCGCCGCGGATACCTGCACCGGCGTTGCCCAACTGCGATTGAGCGATCTTCTGGCAACGCTGGAGTAAATTCTTGCAGGAGTCGCGATATCTTTCTCGAAAACCTCTATTCACGACGCAATAAGGGAGGCAGCTATGCGACCAACCTCGGTTCTGGTGATTGGGATCCTGGGAATCCTGTTCGGAGTGCTGGGACTGTGCTGTGGCGCTTTGGGGCTGATGGGCGCCGGGATGCTCAGCGGCATGACGCAGGCGCAGGGCGGGCAGACGCCCCCCGAACTGGCGCTCTTGCAGGACCCAACCTACGCGCGCTTCACGATGGTCTCTGCGGTGGTGATGATACTCCTATCGATCTGGCTATTGATTGGCTCCATCATGTTCATCATGATGAAGCCGATGGGCTGGATTCTGATGGTCGCCTATGCGGTGCTTACAATCGGCTGGAATATCCTGTCGCTGATTCTGGACATGACCGTGCTGGCGTCCGCATATGAACGGACGGGAGCCTCGCGCTCTGCCATGAGCTATGTGTCGTTTGCCGTTGGTCTGATCTACCCGATTGCGGTGCTGATTGTGGCGACGCGCCCGGCGGTCAAAGAGAGTTTCCAGAGCCAGTAACCTTCTGGCGTATCGTTTCGGGGCATCGGGTGGGTTTGCCCTCGCGGGTAATCCACACATGGCGCGTCCAGCCTTCTGCCAGCAGGCGCTGGTCGCCCGCGTGAACGATCTGATACTCAAAGCGCATGGTGCTGCCCTTGAGTTCGGTCAATCGCACGCGCACAATCACCCGGTCGCCGTAGCGTGCGGGCGAGCGGTAGCGGCAGTAGGCTTCCACCACCGCCAGGGGCGTGCCGTCCTGCTCCACTGCCTGATAGTCGATTCCGTATGCCTGACAGAACGCCCCACGCGCCACCTCGAACCACACGAGGTAGTTTGCGTAGTAGACGATTCCCATCGCGTCGGTTTCGGCGTAGCGCACTTCGAAGGGCTGAGTCTCAATCCATGGGGTGAGCGCCTGCGGTTCCATCGGCGATAGTGTACCTTAAGGGGGTACACTATAGGTATGCTTCAGGCACAGTTGTTGGCGCCGCGCGAGCTGGTGTTGCGAGAGGTGCCGATTCCCGAACCAGCCCCCGGCGAAGTGTTAGTAAAGGTGGAGGTGGCTCTGACCTGCGGCACGGACCTGAAAACCTACCGCCGTGGACACGCGAAGCTCCCCTTTGGTCCGTTTGGGCACGAGGGAGCGGGCACAATTGTGGCAATCGGCGAGGGGGGTTCCCATCTGCAGGTGGGGCAGAAGGTTACATGGATGCCCACCGCGCCGTGTGGGGCGTGCGAGATGTGCCAGCGCGGGCGCCCGAACCTGTGTCGGAACCTGTTCGAGTCGGTGGTGCTGGGCGCGTATGCGGAATACCTGCTGATTAACGCGCGCGTGGCGCGGGTGCATGTGTTCCCGCTGGAGGGAGTGTCGGCGCTGAGGGGGGCGTTTGCCGAGCCGCTGGCGTGTGTGATTCATACGTGGCGGCTGCTGGAGCCGATTGGAGGCAGGCGCGTGGCGATTTTCGGCGCAGGCACGATGGGCTACCTGCACCTGATGGAGGCGCAGGCGCGCGGCTACGAGGTGGTGATGGTAGGACGCCGCCCTGAAAAACTGCGACTGGCACAGGAGCTGGGGGCGCAAACCTATGTGCTGGAAGACCCAGAAGAGGTTCCTTCGGAGCGTTTTGACGCCGTGATCGAGGCGACAGGCGCCCGCGCCATGTGGGAGCTTGCCCCGCGCTGGTGCATGCCCGGCGGCAAGGTGCTATTTTACAGTGGTCTGGCGAAAGACGAGACCGTGTGCCTGCCTGCCGAACCCCTGCACTATGACGAGCTGACCCTGCTGGGCAGCTTCCACCTGACCACGCAAGATGCGATTCAGGCGCTGGAACGCCTCAAGGCAGGGGGCTTGCCTGTGGAGCGTCTTATCAGCGAGACCTATCCGCTCCGGGCAATCAAGCAGGTTTTCGAGCGGCTGGACAGGGGCGAGGGCATGAAGTACGCGATTGTTCCATAAAAAATGGTCGGGGCGGGCAGATTCGAACTGCCGACCTCTCCCACCCGAAAGGAGCGCTCTACCATGCTGAGCTACGCCCCGACGGGGTTAATTGTACCCGACGGCGAAGGGAATTTCAAGGGGGGGTCAGCGGATACAGTGGGTATACTTTTCACTCGGTTGCGCGGATGTTAGGTCGGATATGGCGCTTGATTGTGGGTGCGCCGCTGTCCACTCGGCGGGCGCGCCATGAGCGGCTGGCGGTATGGCTGGCGCTGCCTGTGTTTGCCTCGGATGCGCTCTCCTCGTCTGCCTACGCCACCGAAGAGATGAAACTGGTGCTGTGGCAGGCGGGCGAAGAGGCGCTGCGCATGGCGTTCCCCATTTCAGTGGCAGTGGTGGCGCTGCTGTTTATTGTGGTCTTCTCTTACCGCCAGACCGTGTATGCTTATCCGCAGGGAGGCGGCGCGTTCGATGTGGCGCGTGAGAATCTGGGCGAGTTCTGGGGATTGCTGGCAGCGTCGGCGCTGCTGGTGGGCTATGTGCTGACCGTAGCGGTGAGTATCGCCGCGGGCGTGAATGCGATTATTTCCGCCTTCCCCGGGATGCTTCCCTACAGGGTGTTGCTGTGCGTGCTGTTTATTGCATTTATGACCTTCGTGAACTTGCGGGGCGCACGCGAGTCGGGCGCTGTTTTTGCTCCCCCAACCTACGGCTTTGTGCTGACTTTTGCCATACTGATTCTGGTAGGGTTAGTGCGCCGCTTTTCGGGCGATGCGGAGCCGCAACCGTATGAACCCTATCCCGGTGCCACCACAAGCCTGAGCCTGTTGGTGATACTCACAGCGTTCGCGCGTGGATGCTCCGCGCTGACAGGAGTGGAAGCCATTTCCAACGGGGTGGCGGCGTTCAAAGAGCCTGCCCCACGCAACGCCGCGAAGACACTACTGCTGATGGCGTTCATCCTGTCGGGGCTGGTGCTGGGGATTACCTACATCTCTTCCTATTACCAGGTGCTGCCGCGCGTGAACGAGCATGGCGAGATTGTGGAGACGCTGACCTCGCGTATGGCGCGCGCAGTGCTGGAAGGCACACCGTTTGAGTGGTTCTACTATGTGGTGCAGATTGCCACGACCGCGATTTTGATTCTGGCAGCGAACACTGCCTATGTAGACTTCCCGCGCCTCTCGTCGATTCTGGCGAACGCACGCTATGCACCTCGCCAGCTGGCGAATCTTGGCGACCGCCTTGTGTTCAATAACGGGATTATCCTGCTGGGGGTACTCTCGGCGCTGTTGATTATCTATTTCCGCGGGGACACCCATGCACTCATTCCCCTGTATGCCGTGGGCGTGTTTATTTCGTTCACACTTTCGCAGGCAGGGATGGCGCGCCGCTTCGTGCGGGTACGCCCGCCACGCTGGCAGGTGGCGATGCTCATCAACGGCTTCGGCGCCTTGGCGACTTTTCTGGTGTTCATGACCCAGCTGATCGTGAACTTCAAGTATGGCGCGTGGATTACGCTGGTCGCAATTGGGATTGTTATCTTTCTGCTGTATAAGGTACACGGGCACTATATGGAGATTAAAGAGCAGTTGCGTCCGATAGCCACCCCACCGCGCCCGATGCGCCATAAGGTGCTGGTACTGGTGCCTGGCGTCCATCAGGGGGTTTTGAAAGCCCTGGACTACGCCCGCCAGCTGGCGCCTCCTGAGGATATTGAAGCGCTCCATATCAATGTGGACCCACGCCCACCCGCTGTCTACCGGCGCGTGCTGAAACGCAGTCCCGACGAAACGCCCGAACTGCGCCTGATGACCCCTGCCGCCGAAAAACTGCAAAAAGAGTGGCAGACCTATGTGCCCGATATTCCTCTGCGCATTATTGACTCGGAACACCGCTCTCTGATTGAGCCGATAGAGGACTATATAGACGAGCTCATCGAGAAAGAGCAGTTAGACCAGTTGACGGTGATTGTGCCTGAATTCTATCCGCGCAAGTGGTGGCACCATCTGCTGCATAATCAGTCGGCATGGATGGTGCGCCTGGCGTTGATGAAAAAGCCGAAGGTCGTGGTCAGCACGGTGCGCTACTTCCTGGAGCGATAGCGATGCGAACGATTCTGATGGCGTATCGGGGCACGGAGCATGACAAGCGCGTTCTGCGCTGGATGTGTCGGTTTGCGAAGCAGACCCGAAGCAACCTGCGGCTGGTGTATGTGCTGGTGGTCGGCTTCAGCCACGAGGTGGACGCGCCCGAACCCCCGGGCGCACGCGAGGCGGAACAGATTCTGCTGGAAGCCGAGCATATCGCGGAGACGGAGGGCGTGCCCGTCGCAGCCGATCTGGTGCAGGCGCGCGACGCCGGGATTGGGCTGGTCAGCGAGGCGGAAGAGCTGGAAGCCGACCTGCTGGTGATGACCGACCACCGCCACCTGATCCCGATGGAGAATCCGCTGGGGCTGGGCACAGTTGCCTATGTGCTGAAACACGCGCCGTGCCCCGTTGTGGTCTACTATGAGCCAATTCAGTAACAGGGAGCCTTTAGACCCCGCATGGGTGGCGCAGGTGCGCGAGCGGCTGCTTGCGTGGTTCGCGGGGAATCGCCGTCCTATGCCGTGGCGCGATAATCCCTCGCCCTACTATGTGTGGCTCTCCGAGGTGATGCTCCAGCAAACGCAGGTTGCTACGGTGATTCCCTATTTCGAGCGCTTCGTGGAGCGGTTTCCCACGATAGAATCGCTGGCGTCGGCGCCGCTGGAAGAGGTGTTGCGCTACTGGGAAGGGCTGGGCTACTACTCACGGGCACGCCATTTGCACGAGACCGCGAAACGCATCGTACAGGCAGGAGGTCAGTTCCCCAGCACTGCCGAAAAGTTGCGCGAGTTGCCCGGCATCGGCGCCTACACGGCAGGCGCGATTGCGAGTATCGCGTTCCAGCAGCCCGTGCCCGTGGTGGACGGCAATGTTACGCGCGTGCTGGCGCGCCTGCTGTGGCTCAAGGGCAACCTGAAGCAGGGTGCAGGGCACAGGCTGTTGTGGGACATCGCGCGGGAGCTGGTAGACCCGGAGCGCCCTGGCGACTTCAATCAGGCGCTTATGGAACTGGGGTCAACGGTCTGCACGCCGACTCAACCCGCATGTTCGCAGTGCCCCTTACAGTCGTTTTGCGCCGCTTATGCGCGCGGTCAGCCCACGGCAGTGCCTGAGTCTGCCCCTGCAAAACCTTCTCAAAAGGTGGTGGATGTTTCGGCAGTCATCCTGCGGGAGGACTCGGTGCTGCTGGCAAAACGCCCTGAACCGGGACGCTGGGGCGGCTTGTGGGAGTTCCCCCGCGCGACGCGCACCCAGCGCGAAAGCATCGAAACGCTTGCACTCCGGGCGGCAGAGTCGGTCGGATTACAGGCGACCCCCTATGCCGTATTGGGCTGTGTGCGACACGCTGTGACCTATTCGCGGATAGAACTCTACGGCTATCTCTGCCTCTACCGGGATGGTACGCCACGCTCGCAGACCTACGCACAGCTGGAGTGGGCTACGCTTGAGGGACTCACCGAATACCCTCTTTCTGCCCCCCAGAGGCGTTTAGCGCGGATGCTTCAGCAAAACGCGCACCAGCTCACTCTGCTGGAGGAGTAGAGGACTCCGCGTACTGAGCTAATATCGTCTCGAACGCTTCCAGAGTCGGCGCTTTGACTGCCTCCGCATGCAGCTGATGCAGGGTCTGGAGGTCGGTTACTTGCTGCAGGCGATCGGCTACCGTTTCGGGTACAACCCCAAATCGCAATTCCAGCGTCTGCAGGATGCTTTGCTGTAGTCCTTGCTGTAGCCCTTGCTGTAGCCCTTGCTGTAGTCCTTGCTGTAGTCCTTGCTGTAGCCCTTGCTGTAGCCCTTGCTGTAGTCCTTGCTGTAGCCCTTGCTGCAGTCCCTTCTTGGCGCCCTCTTCCAGTGCCACCAGCTCGAGGCTGGTCAGCCGACGGATGCGCTTTTTGCGCTGCACCTCGCGCACGACTTCCGCCACCTGACGCTCCAGCTCTTTGGGAAGTGCCATAATTGCATCCACCTCCGCATACAACTCCGCGATGTATCGTTTAGTATACCCACCTTCCAGCAGTTTGCGTATCATGCGCACCTTTTCCTGAAACAAGAGTTCGGGATTGCCCCGCAGACGCAGGGCGTTCAGGTGCGCCAGCGTGATGACCGCAATCGGGTTACGGCTCTGTTCCAGTCGCTGGGGGTCTAAGTCCAACAGTTTGACGGTCATGAACTCGAACACCAGCTGGAACTGGGCAATCTTTTTATGCAGGCGTCGTGGGCGCCAGTTCGGGTTCGCATCCGCCAGTATCGCCAGACAGATGACCTCTTTATTATAGGTCAGGCGCAGGTGCAGATAGTAGTCCAGCATCCGCTCCTCGAAGAACGGGTCAGGCTGAACCTGAATTTCTATATGCACCACCAGCAGACATGAGTTACCGTTTTTGAGGTGAACCAGCACCACGATATCGGGTCGGCGCCCCTTGCTGTAGGGCGAATGCACGCGGCGCAGCTCCACATTCAGGAACTCAAACCCGCGTTTCCAGTCAATCAGGCGGTACAAGCTCGGAAAGAAGAGGCGTATGCACTGAGGAAAGAAAGTGCGCACCGCTTCTTTCCAGTAGGCATCGAAGCGTGCATGCAGTCTTCTCATAATGTGCAAAATTCTTCACGGCAGTGCTGTTTCCTGCCGTTCACCCAAAATGATCCCAGCCCTGAAAGGTCCAGGGCAGGTGCTGTCCCGTTTCGTCTTCCAGCCAGAGGGCGGGTTCTGCGTTAATCTCCCCAATCCGGGTCACGGGCGTGCCCGTTTCCGCCGAGATGTGGGAGGCGAGATTCTCAGCGATGTGCGGGGGGGCAGTGAAGAGCAGTTCATAATCCTCCCCACCCAGAATGGCGAAAAGAGCGGGGTCGTCTCCGTGTGAAATTGCCCAATCATGCGCAACAGGATGAACCGGAATAGACGACATGAAAACGGTTGCCCCCACACGCGAAGCCTGAAGCAGTTTAGGCAGGTCTGCTGCCAAGCCGTCGCTCAGGTCCATCATCGCGCTGGCGCCCCCCACTCGTGCGAGTTGACCCTCACGCAGGCGGGGCACGGGTTTGAGGTGGGGGGTCAGGTCCACTCCCTGTGTGTTCGCTTCCAGCAGAGCGTACAACCCGGCGCGGCTGCCACCCAGCGCACCCGTTACCATCAGCCAGTCGCCCGGCTGGGCACCAGAGCGCAGAAGGGGCGCACCCTCTACCGTGCCCAGCACGGTAATATCCAGCACCACCCGCTCCGCTCGATTGCTGTCGCCCCCCACCAGCGCACACCCGTACTGGCGCGCGCACTCGGTCAACCCCGATACCAGCGAAGGGAGCCATGTTTCAGCCAGGTGGGGCGGCGCCGCAAACGAAAACAGTGCCACTTCGGGCTTTCCACCCATCGCGGCAATATCGCTCAGGTTAACCGCCAGTGCTTTCCAGCCCAGCGCGTGCGCATCCGTCCAGTCCAGACGAAAATGCACCCCTTCCACCAGCATGTCCACCGTAAGCAGAAGTGTGCGCCCATCAATCTGCAACACAGCGCAATCGTCTCCAATCCCTGTCGCCACTTTCAGGGTCAGCGAGTCGGGTGGCGCTCCTGCAATCTGGGCAATCCGGGCAATCAGGTCGCTCTCGCGCATCAGTGGGGAGTATACCTCTGAAACGCTTCGCTCTCGACAGAGCGCGGGAACTTACCGATAATCATGGAGTATCCTAATTGGAGGGGATGAGGAACGGATGACCCAGAGCGAACGCGCCGAACTGGAGCGCTGGATTGAGATGATTTACGAAAAAGCCCTGGAACTGGGTTTAGACCCCTATCCAGTGCATTTTGAAGTCGTGCCCGCGCATGTGATTTACGAGCTGGGCGCTTATGCCCTGCCGGCACGCTTCTCCCACTGGACCTTCGGGCGCGATTATCATGTGCAGAAAACAATGTATGAGTACGGCATCAGCCGAATCTATGAGCTGGTGTTCAACGCGAACCCCGCACAGGCGTTCCTGCTGGATGTGAACGACATGCTGGCGCACAAACTGGTTGTCGCCCATGTGTACGGGCACTCCGACTTTTTCAAAAACAATATCTACTTTGAGCATACCGACCGCAAGATGATTGAGCGGGCGCGTCTGCACGCCGAGCGAATCCGCGACTACGAGGCACGCTATGGACCACTGGTCGTGGAACAGTTTCTGGACGCCGTGCTGGCAATAGAGGAGCATATTGACCCCGTTTTGCCCACCTACGAGAGCGGGGCACGCCCCAAAACCCAGCCTACCGGGGAAACCCCCACAGGCGATACCTACGAGGACATCCTCTACATGGTTCAGCCCAAGCCAAAACCTGAACCTCGCAAGCAGCGAATCCCCCCAGAGCCGATGAAAGACCTGTTGCTGTTCCTGCGCGACTACTCGCGTGTGCTGGAAGACTGGCAGCGCGACATTATCAGCATGATTCGTGAAGAGATGATTTACTTTTTACCACAGATTAAGACCAAGATAATGAATGAAGGTTGGGCAACATTCTGGCATGAGCGTATCCTTGAGGAACTCCCCCTCACTCCTGATGAGCATGTGCAGTTCCGCAAGATGCATGCCTCGGTGATACAGCCCGGTTCACGGCTGAACATCAACCCCTACTATGTGGGCTATAAGGTTTTCCGCGACATCGAGCGGCGCTGGAATGGCGAAGTGGACCCTGACGAGTACGAAACCGACTGGATGGGCTACCCTGTGGAGCGCCCCAAAGGGCAGGGCTTGCAGAAAATCTTTGAAGTGCGCCAGCTGGAATGCGACCAGAGCTTCCTGCACAAGTACCTGACCGAGCGGCTGGTGCGCGAGCTGGACCTTTACACCTATCGCGTGGAGGAGCGCGACGGCGAGCTGGTGTGGGTGGTGGACGAAACCGACTGGCGCAAGGTGAGAAATGCGTTTGTGGATCAGCTCACCAACTTCGGCGTGCCCGTGATTACGGTGGAAGATGGCGACTGGGAGCATCGGGGCGAGCTGTATCTGAAGCACCACTATGACGGCAAGCCGCTCGATATCGAGCGCACGGCGCGGTGCATGCGCTACATTTACAAACTCTGGGGACGCCCCGTGCATCTGGAAACATGGATTGACGACGAGCAGGTTCTGCTCTCGTTTGACGGCAACGCTTTCACTCAGCATGCGATTTAGCCCGCTGGAGGAAGCGCTCCACAGCCTCCGTATCGCCCTTCTGGAGGGCGTCTTCCAGCGCATCGAGTTGGGTACGCAGACGCGCGAGCCACTCCAGCACCGCTTCGCGGTTGAGCGTGAGAATTTGCGCCCAGAGAGTGGGGTCGCTCTGCGCCACGCGCGTCGCGGAACGCCAGCTGCCCCCGCCTGCCAGACTTGGGGGCGACTGGATTGCAAGCGATTGGAGGCTAAACGCCAGCACATGGGGCAGGTGGCTCAGTAACGCCATTTCACGGTCGTGCGCCCCGGCATCTATCAGCACGGGGGTCGCGCCCAGAGAAATCACCATCTGGCGTACCGTCTCGATAGCGTCGGGGTCGGTTTCGGGGGCGGGCGTCAGCACCCACTGGGCGCCGTGAAACAGGTCGTTCCGAGCCGACTGCCAGCCGTGATGTTCCGTGCCTGCAATCGGGTGTCCCCCTACAAAACGCGCAGGGTAGGGAAGCAGCCGCTTCGCCCAGTGTAGCACGGGCGTCTTCACACTCGCAGTGTCTGTCAGGATATGGGCAGGGGAAAGATGGGGGGCAAGTTGTTCAAACAGCATCGGCAAGGTGGTGGGTGGCGTGGCAATTAAAATCACCTCTGCCTGAGCGCATGCTTGCACGCTGGCGACGGCATGGTCTATCGCGCCGAGCGCCAGGGCGCCCTCGCTCGCGCGGGGGTCAATATCATAACCGAGTCGCCGCTGAAAAAGGGGCTTCGGAAGCGCGCCCAATCCCAGCCCCACCGAAGCCCCTATCCCGCCTAAGCCGATGATGGCAATCTGCATTCGGTCAGCGCTTCCTGCGACGCAAGAGGCACAGCCAGAAGCTTGCCAGCCCCAGCCCTGTCAAACTCGCAGGCTCAGGCACCAGTGTCCCTTCTGCGTGCAGGTTAATCTCCAGGTCCGAATTAAACCCGATTTCATCCAGCACCAGGTCAAAGATGAGATTCGCCGTGTAGCCCGGCGGCAAGATGGTCGGCAGCCCGAACTCGAAGGGCGGAATGTCAAAGTTGGGGTTGAAGGTCTGGGCGAAGTTGACGGTCTGGAGCGAGTCTATCACGGCGGTCGCGCCGGTGATGCTCACCGTGCCCTGCAGCGGGAGCGCGAAAGGTAGTGTGGTGGCAAACGGCGTGCCGAACAGGTCTACCGCGATGCTCAGATTCACGGGCACCACCGCAGTGAAACTGTAGACCCCACCACCCTGAGGCGTGAGGACTCCGCCGCCTGCGGCGCTCTGGCTGACCTCAAACTGGCTCAGCGTGAGGCTGCCGATGGGCAGGGTGATGGGAACAACGAGGGGATAGACGGAATCGGGGTTGCGCGTGCGGAACGCCTGACCGCTTAGCGTTACGGTCGCTGGTAGCACGGCAGCTCCGTTCGCTAAGAAGTTTACGGATAGCCCGCTGAAGGCAATTGTGTTCAGGCTCGTGTCGAAAGTCGCCTGAAAGGTGCCGCTCGCCTGACGGTTCAGCGTGCCGCCTACCTGTGCGCCGATGTTGATGTCCACGGGCACATTTTCAGTGGGTCCGAAGGAGCCAAAAAGCCCGGGCTTTGTGCGGGTGCCCGTGGGGTTCGTGTCAGGGTCGTAGTTGCCAATCAGGGTGCCAGAGGTCTGGGCGTTCAACGAAACAGGTCCGCTCACTCCGCTGGGGGGTGCCACAACGGTGAAGTCGTACAGCTGCGCCAATGCCTGCCCAGAAATGAGCAAGCACAGAGTCCAGAACAGGGCTTGTCTTCTCATACCTCTCCTTAAAGACTCAAAACAAGCCCCAAAGCGGACAGCTACTGCGTGATGAAGGCAGTGAAATAGACCTCCAGCACGCTCTCTTTCTCATGGGTTTTGTGTTCCAGCACTTCGTTGATGCGTTCGCGGATTTGCTCCTTGATTTTGTGCTTGCCTTCAAGCGAGTGAAGCTCGGACTTGGTGCGCCCTGCGAACGCCATCAGCACGGCGTCTTTGAGCGCTGGGATTTCCTCCTTCATATGTCCGCCGTCGATACCCTCTTTAAGACCAATCGCGACGCCGACCTTCAGGTAGGAGTCTTCGCCCAGGTTTATCAGAAACTCGCCCAGGTCCACCGTGCTACCTACTTTAGGGGGCTTGGGTTCGGGGGGTGCCTTGCTGCCCATCATGTTCTTGCCGACAAAGACGCCACCCGCCAGCCCTGCGACCAGCACAATTACAATCATCAAAATGGGGCTTTTGCCCTTACCTTCGCCGCCTTCTTTTGGTGCTTTTTCCTTCTTGCCAGCCATAGGGTCTCACCAGAGCGATTATTCCACATGCGTGGGGTATACTTCCACCTGGCGCGGCGCTCAGGGCAGTGGACTGGACGCTCTGCACCGAAGGAGGTTGCATGCACTTGGACGATGAGGCTCGCCTGCGCCGTGAACTGGAGACTCTGAAACACGAAAACACCCGGCTCCGCGCAGAAATCGAACGGCTCGAAAGAGATACCGAGCAGAAGCATCTGCTGGAAAAAGAACTTCGTGAACGAGAAGCACGATTGCAACTGGTGCTGAACCAGCTCCCCGCGGTTCTCTGCACCATAGACTCGAGTTTACGCTTCACCTCAGCGAACGGAGCAGGCTTGAGGCTCCTTGATCTGGATACGACCCAAATCGTGGGCAAGTCGGTGGCGGAGGTGCTGGCGCCCCATGACCCGACCCCTGTGCTGACGGCGCTGGCAGAAGCGCTTCAGGGCGTTCCCAGAGAGTTCGAGTACGAGTTCAAGAAGCGGCTGTTTCAGGTGTGGCTGGAGCCGCTTCGCCGAGCCGACGGAAGCATGGAAGGGGTGATTGCATTTGCGATTGACATCACCGAGATTCGGCGCCTGCAGATGCAGATTGAGCTGGCGCAACGGTTGGAGAGCATCGGGCGATTGGCGGGCGGAATCGCTCACGACTTCAACAATGTGCTGACAGGCATCAGCGGCTTTGCGGAACTGGCGCAAATGCAGCTCCCTGAGGCGCATCCTGTGCAGGCTTACCTGCAGCAAATTCGCGATGCGGTCGCGCGCTCCAGCCAGATGGTCAGTCAGCTGCTGGCGTTCGCACGGCGGCGCGTGATTTACCCCCAGCCCATGAGCCTGAACGAGCATCTTCAGCGCGTGCTGGGGATTCTCCAGCAGATTCTCGGAGAAGATATTGAACTCAATTATTATCTGGACGCGCAGCTCGGCACGGTGCGGGCGGACCCCGCCCAGATCGAGCAGGTGCTGGTGAATCTGGTCTCCAACGCGCGGCAGGCGATGCCCCGTGGCGGCAGGCTCACGATAGAAACCCAGAATGTGGTGCTGGACGAGACATATGTGTCGAGCCACTGGCAGGTCAAGCCCGGCGAATATGTGCTGATTGTCATCACCGACACGGGCGAGGGGATTGCGCCCGAACACCTGCCCCACCTGTTTGAGCCGTTTTACACGACCCGTGAGAGCGGTACCGGACTGGGGCTGGCAACCGTTCACGGAATCGTCAGTCAGGCGGGGGGCTACATCTGGGTCTACAGCGAGCTGGGCAAGGGCACGACCTTCAAAATCTATCTGCCTCGCGTCCCGGAGGCGCCCCAGCCGCTGGAAAAGGCGCCCGATGAGGCTCCTGCGCATAGAGGCGAAGCGTACATCCTGCTGGTGGAAGATAACCCCGATGTGCTGGAAACGACCGCGGCGCTCTTACGCAGTCTCGGCTACACGGTGCAAACCGCCACAACCCCCAGCGAAGCCATCGAGATTGCCCAATCGCATCCGATTGACCTGCTGATTACCGATGTGGTGTTGCCCCAGATGCGCGGCAGCGCGCTCGCTCAGACCCTGCTGGCGTCGCACCCGAAGATGAAAGTGCTTTACATCTCAGGCTACACCGAGAACAGCATTATTGAGCAGGGGGAGCTGAAGCCGGGCGTGGCGTTTCTGGCGAAGCCCTATACGCTGAGCCAGCTGGCTGCCAAAGTGCGCGAGGTGCTCACCCAGCCCTGACGGCAGGAATGTGAACTCACGCGGCGAATCGGGAAGCGCGATGAGCGTTCTGCACAGCCAGATTCGCACCAGCGATCCAGAGTTTCAGGCGAACCGCGCGTACTATGAATCGCTCCTGCAACGCTATCGGGAGGCGTTAGAGTGGGCGCGGGCAGGGGGCGGCGCGGAAGCCTTAGCCAAACATCGCGCCCGCAACAAACTCACCGCCCGCGAGCGCATTCAGGCTCTGATTGACCCCGACACCCCCTTTCTGGAGATTGCGCCCCTCGCTGGCTACGGACTCTACAACAACGAGGCGCCCTGCGCAGGGGTTGTGGCGGGGGTTGGCGTGATTCACGGCAAAGAGTGCATGATTATCGCCAACGACGCCACGGTCAAAGGCGGCACCTACTTCCCCATCACGGTCAAAAAGCACCTGCGTGCGCAGGAGATCGCCATAGAAAACCACCTCACCACGATTTATCTGGTGGACTCAGGCGGCGCGTTTCTGCCCCTGCAGGCGGAGGTGTTCCCCGACCGCGACCATTTCGGGCGCATCTTCTACAATCAGGCGCGCATGTCGGCGATGGGCATCCATCAGATTGCTGTCGTGATGGGGTCATGCACCGCCGGGGGCGCGTATGTGCCCGCGATGAGCGACCAGACGATTATCGTGAAAAATCAGGGCACGATTTTTCTGGGGGGACCGCCACTGGTCAAGGCGGCGACGGGCGAGGTGGTCAGCGCGGAGGAGCTGGGCGGCGCGGATGTGCATACCCGCCTGTCGGGCGTCGCCGACTACTTCGCCGAGAACGACAGCCACGCCCTCCAGATTGCCCGCGAACTGGTGGCGCACCTCAACATCCGCAAAGAGTACCCCTTCGAGCTGGCGCCCCCAGAAGACCCGCTCTACGACCCCGCCGAGATTTACGGCATCATCCCGCGCGACCTGCGCCAGCCGTTTGAGGTGCGCGAGATTATCGCCCGTATCGTGGACGGCAGCCGCTTCGTGGAGTTCAAAGCGCGCTACGGCACGACGCTGGTGTGCGGCTTCGCCCACATTCACGGCTTCCCCGTGGGCATTATCGCGAATAATGGCATCCTCTTTTCGGAGAGCGCGCTGAAGGGGGCGCACTTTATTGAAATCTGCTGCCAGCGGCGCATCCCGCTGGTGTTTCTGCAGAACATCACGGGCTTCATGGTGGGCAAGAAGTACGAGAACGAGGGGATTGCGAAGCATGGCGCCAAGATGGTGATGGCAGTGGCGAACGCGCAGGTGCCCAAATTCACCGTGATTATCGGCGGCTCCTATGGAGCGGGGAACTACGCAATGTGTGGGCGCGCCTATCAGCCGCGCCTGCTCTGGATGTACCCCAACGCCCGAATCGCCGTGATGGGCGGCGAGCAGGCGGCGAATGTGCTACTCACCGTTAAGTTAGACCAGCTCGCCGCGAAAGGGCAAACCATGTCCGCCGAAGAGCAGGAAGCCTTCAAAAAGCCCATTCTGGAGAAGTACGAGGAAGAGAGCAGCGCGTTCTACAGCACCGCGCGCCTGTGGGACGACGGCATTATTGACCCCGCCGACACGCGCACGGTGCTGGCGCTCGGCATCTCGATGGCGTGCAATGCGCCTATCCCGGAGACGAAGTTTGGGGTGTTTCGGATGTAGCGTCGGCGCGGTCGTAAATCAGCTGGGCGACATGGTTCACATCCTTGTCGCCGCGCCCCGACAGGTTCACCAGCACGATGGAGCCTGCTGGTAGCTCGGCGCTGAGTTTCACGAGATAGGCAAACGCATGGGCGCACTCCAGCGCGGGGATGATGCCCTCCTTGCGGGCGACCCAGGCGAACGCCGAGAGCGCCTCCTCGTCGCTGACCGCCACATACTCGGCGCGTCCAATCTCTTTCAGATAGGCGTGTTCGGGTCCAGAACCGGGGTAGTCCAGCCCTGCGGAGACCGAGTGTGTGGTGCGAATCTGCCCGTCTTCGGTTTGTAGCACGAGGCTGGCGGAGCCGTGCAGGATGCCGTATTCCCCCGCGGTGAGGCTCGCGGCGTGCTGGTCGGTGTCCAGCCCCTTGCCGCCGCCCTCCACGCCAATCAGGCGCACGCCCTCGTCCTCAATAAACGGATAGAAGATGCCGATCGCATTGCTGCCCCCGCCGACGCTGGCAAGCACCACATCGGGCAGGCGTCCCGTGTAGTTCAATATCTGCTCGCGCGCCTCCTCGCCAATCACCGCCTGAAAATCGCGCACCATCATCGGGTAGGGATGCGGTCCCACACATGAGCCGATGATATAGTGGGTGGTGCGCACATTCGTGACCCAGTCGCGGATGGCTTCGCTGGTGGCGTCTTTGAGGGTTGCCGTGCCCGATTTGACCGCGTGAACCTTCGCGCCGAGCAGAATCATGCGGAACACATTCAGCGCCTGGCGCTCCATATCTTCCGCGCCCATGTAGATTTCGCACTCCAGTCCGAACAGGGCGCATGCGGTGGCGGTGGCGACGCCGTGCTGTCCTGCGCCTGTTTCGGCGATAATGCGCTTTTTGCCCATCTTTTTTGCCAGCAGCGCCTGCCCCAGCGCGTTATTGATTTTGTGGGCGCCTGTGTGGCACAGGTCTTCGCGCTTGAGATAGATGTCGTGTCCCAGCGCGAGGCTCATGTTGCGGGCGTAGTAGAGCGGGGTGGGGCGTCCTGCGTAGGTGATGCGATAGTAGTTCAGCTCGCGCTGGAAGTCGGGGTCGTGTTTATAGTGCAGGTAGGCTTCGGTCAGCTCCTCTAAGGCGGGGATGAGCGTTTCGGGCACGAAGCGCCCCCCATAGCGTCCGAAGTAGCCCTTCTCATCGGGCATTTGATAGGCTGGCATGCGAGAAGTATACCATGCGGGCGGTTGCTTCTTGCAAAACCGCATGGGCATGGCGCGGGCACACGCCGCACGCCGTTTCTTTTGAATTTTGAACTCATTTTGCCCGATTCTTTGACTAACCCTTCGTTCGACGACAAACCGAGAGATGATATACTACCAGTAGAGTGCTATAGATAACCTGACACCCTACATCCTGTATGCCAGAAACCCGTTTGGCGTCGATCGCCGGCTTTTGGGCACTTGAGTTCAAATCCGAGTCCGATCGACGCCAAAGCTTGACTTCACCGACACCGATGGGGTATAATAAACCCGCCAACGGGCAACGCCCGAACCTTGACAATCGGAACCGTTTTGAACTCATTTTCGGGACCGACCCGCAAAAGGCGGGTTGGTTTGTAGCCTACCTGTGAGGGATTGAAACTTTGGGTGCACGTGGTGGGTCACCTTGCGTCTCCACAGTTTGTAGCCTACCTGTGAGGGATTGAAACCGCTTACTCTTAGCGCGTACCGCAATCAGTGAATCAGTTTGTAGCCTACCTGTGAGGGATTGAAACGTCAATCTGCAGAAGCAGATTGCGCAAGCGATTCTGTTTGTAGCCTACCTGTGAGGGATTGAAACCGTTTTGGGGTTCGGGTTCATTCTCGCGTTCGTTGGTTTGTAGCCTACCTGTGAGGGATTGAAACGTAGGTGATGGGCACTTGCCCACCATCACAACGCTCAGTTTGTAGCCTACCTGTGAGGGATTGAAACCGTCGTTGAGATTGTGGGCGGAACGGTGGGGCAAGGTTTGTAGCCTACCTGTGAGGGATTGAAACCTGGAAGTGGTCAAGGCTCACGGGATCAAACACAAGGTTTGTAGCCTACCTGTGAGGGATTGAAACATCTGGAGGGCAGTCCGCTCCCGCGCGGGGAACAGCGTTTGTAGCCTACCTGTGAGGGATTGAAACCTGGAAGTGGTCAAGGCTCACGGGATCAAACACAAGGTTTGTAGCCTACCTGTGAGGGATTGAAACATACACCCCGCCATCCGTCGCCACCACCCATCCGTGTTTGTAGCCTACCTGTGAGGGATTGAAACACCGACTCGGAAACGTAATCGCAGAGTATCCCTTGGAGTTTGTAGCCTACCTGTGAGGGATTGAAACGCCGCGCCAGGATTGCGTTCGCGCGGTACTCGTACCGTTTGTAGCCTACCTGTGAGGGATTGAAACCATGGGCACTGTACCCCGCACGCTTGCGCACATGACGGTTTGTAGCCTACCTGTGAGGGATTGAAACGATTCTCCAGCATTCCGACACGATCACCCTGAGCTTGTTTGTAGCCTACCTGTGAGGGATTGAAACACGGACACCCACCCAGGGGCGGCGCCGACGCAGATTAGCGTTTGTAGCCTACCTGTGAGGGATTGAAACAAACTCTCAGGAAATCCCGCGCTGCCCGAAGCACATGTTTGTAGCCTACCTGTGAGGGATTGAAACGTGGGGCGACTCGGCAAGACGCTACTACTTGCGCTTGGTTTGTAGCCTACCTGTGAGGGATTGAAACCATAGCGAACATAGACCTCGCCGGGAACCTCAGCTTCGTTTGTAGCCTACCTGTGAGGGATTGAAACGGAGGACGCCCCTTCCTCGCGCGAGGGAGGGGCGTTTTTTGTTTGTGGGGGATGAGGTTCTGACGGCTAAAGCTGCTCTGTTGCAAAGATGCCCGATGGAACCCACGATGCCCCCCTCCTTCAGGTTCCCCCCGCAGGCGAGGGGAACCAGGGCGAGGGCTTCCGTGTGCCTGTATCGGTCAGCACGAGGCAGGGTTCGGTTCCCCTTGCGAAGCAGGGGGAACCTCACGGAGGGGGTCTGGGAAGGGTTACGCTCCTATCCTTGCAACAGAGCAGGGGTTCACCCGTCGGCTTTTCAGGGGGTTGCGGGATTGCCAGACGGCTAAAGCCGTTCCTAATAGACGAAGCCGACCTGCGTCGGCTAATATAGCCAGCGGAGGCGGGCTTTGTTTACTGGGAACGGCTTTAGCCGTCTCGTTTCTCCAACGAAGCCGACCTTCATCAACTCAAGTAGCACGCGCATCCTGCGCGTGGACAGGGGCAGGATGCCCCTGCTACGAGTCTGTCTGTGAGAAACGGCTTCACCTGCTCCGGTGCGAGGGCAGGAGCGCCAGCATTCTGAGACCCCTCCGTGGGTTCCCCCTGCGTCGCAAGGGGAGCCGAACCCTGCCCCACGGGGGGCGCGTCAGGCATGCGGAAGCCCCCGTCCCGGTTCCCCTCGCTTGTGGGGGTATCCTGGGTTCTCTCGTTCAGAGGAACGGGTTTTCCTCGTCGTCCTCATCCTCGTAGAGGTCGTCTTCGAGTGCACCAAAGTCATCCTCATCGTCCAGCCCTTTGACGGGCGGTTCGGTGAGGTCGTAGGGGAAGGGGCTGCTGCTAACCTCACGGCGGGGGGGTGCTTTGGGCAGGGCGCGTTCGAAGGCACGCAACACCTGCCCCGGCGCGGGGCGCTCCTGCAGGACTTTGTGCATTGCGTGGATGATTTCATCTTTTGCCAGTTCGCCGTCGCTGTAGCGGGCGCTGGCAATCAGGTCGGCGACGGCGTTGCGATCCAGGTTGGGGTCCAGCTGGCGCAGGTTCGCGAAGACGGCGTCTTCCAGCGACTTATCGGGTTCGGGCGGGAAGTGGCGCAAGCCGTCCTGACCGCGCATCACGGCAGGGCGTGGGAAGCGCACAAACAGCGGCTGACTGAAGTAAGGGTGGCGCACCAGCATCTCGCCCGGCGAGAGCGTGCCCATCTTCTCCTTGACGGCGGGACCGAAAATCTGGTAGCCCTGTTGCGCCAGCTCCTCCATCTCGACGCGCCCATAGAGGGCGGTGGAGCAGTTGCCAATCACCTGGCGGTCTACCTGCGAGCGGAACTGTTGCGCCCCAAACAGCACCAATCCGAGATAGCGCCCACGCGCACAGATGTTGCGGAGCGTGCGCATCACATAGGTCTCGCGGTTCGTGTTGGGCGCGTACTGATTCAGCTCGTCCACAATCACAATCACGGCGTCCACGCCGAGCGTGCGCTGTTCCATGCGCTCGCGCAGCTCCGCCACCACGCGCGTGAAGATTAAATCCTGCGCCTCTTCCGAGAGGTTGGCCACATCGATCACATAGATTGTGCGGTCTTCGAAGCGTCCCCAGGGCAGGTCAAACACTTCCGTGCCTTCGCTGACCAGCCCGGCGAATCGCGTGGTGAGGTTCACGAGTCGGTTCTGGATTTTGCGGATGGTCTCCACGGCGAAGCTGCGCCACTGCTTGCGGTTCGCGTACTCCAGATAGCGCAACACCACTTCGAACCAGAACACAAGGTCGCTGAAGTTTTTGACTTCGAGCCGCCGCGGCAGGTCAACCCCTATGAGGAACTTCGCTTCTTCCTCGTCGAACTCGAAGAAGCCTGGGTCAATCACGCGCTGGCGCAGAAACTGCAGGAAGGCGTCCGCTTTGGCTTCCACATCGTCTTTATTGAGCAGCACTTCCACATAGCGCATCACCTCGCGCAAGCCCCACAGCAAGGGATGCACATTGTGGGTCAGGCTGGGGTGCGTGCGGAGCGTGGCGAGGTTCACGCGGTCGGGTTTGTAGGGCGCATAGTATTGCACCTTTTCAAACGGCTTGGGTTCCATGCCCACGAGGCGGTAGACTTCTTCATCTTTGGGGTCGAGAGCGTGGGCGGGGGGCTTGTCCAGAAAGAGCAGGTCGCCGCCTTTCACATTGAAGCAGACGACGGCGACGGTGCGGTTGCGCACCTTCTGGAAGATGGCGTTCACGAGAAACTGGATGGCGCTGGTCTTGGCAGCCAGCCCGCTGGTGCCTGTAACATTCAGGTGTCCTGCTTCGGGACCGATCAGGAAGTCGGCGTCGAGATAGACGGGGGCTTTGAGACCGCCGTTATCGTAGATTCCGACGGGCACGCGCCGCTCTTCGGGGATTTCGTTGATGCGCAGGGCAATCAGCACATCCGCTTCGGTTGCCAGGTAGACCGAGCCGATGGGCACGGGCTGGATGGGCTGTTCGGGTTCACAGCGCAACACGGCGGCGGTGTAGACGCGGATTTCGGGGCGGTCAGTGGGCGGCTGGGAGTCGGGTTTGCCGTCCGCGCCGAGAAAATCGAACATCGGGCTGACCACATCGTTATAGGCGTGCCCTTCGGTCACGATTCCCCACACGGTGCGTCCAGGCGCTTCCACCACGACCAGTGTGCCGATACCGATAGGGCTATCGGGTGTTGCCCAGAAGTGGAACTGGAACGAGGTGCTGGGCTGGCGTTCGGTTGCGACCACACGCCCCACCAGCTGACGCCGAGTCGGCGATTGCCCGGTGAGACCATTCTGAATCAGGGCTTGCGTTTGCATAAGCCATCTCCCGGAAACAAAATTTTACCCCTGACCTTGGGATTTCCTGCTATCAAGATACCCTATGTAGGGGTGAAATTGGGGTGTATGGCGCAACAAATTTGGCATACCCCTTGACATTATGGGCAGGATAGGGTATTATATAGGCAGTTCGGGCAAGTCCCGACACATCACAGAGGAGGTACAGCCGATGAAAAAGTGGATGCTGTTCGGTCTGTCGTTGATTGCGCTGAGCGCGTCGCTGGTGCTGAGCGCCTGCGGTCCGAAGGAAGAGGCTGGCACCACGGGTGGCACGGAGACCACTCAGCCCGCAACGGGCGGTGGAACAGGCGGTACGACCACTGGTGGCGAGACGGGCACCCAGCCTGCGACGGGTGGCGAGACAGGCACTCAGCCCGCAACGGGCGGTGAGGGCGGCGCTCAGCCTGCGACGGGCGGCGAGTCCGGCGGTAGCTCGGGCGGTCAGTAAGCCTTAGCCGCTTCAACGACGCAAAGGGGAGCGCTCTTACAGAGCCTCCCCTTTTTGCGCATCCTGAAGGAAATAGACCCCCTCGAAGCGCACGAACGCAGTCCCTGTGATCTCAACAGGCTGATTCGGTTGCCAGCGCACTTTGACACGCCCGCCTTTTGAGACGACTTCCACCGTTTCGCTAACCCAGCCGGCGCGCTGAGCCAGCACAGCGACCGCCGCCGCGCCGCTGCCACAGCCCAGCGTCTCGCCCACGCCGCGCTCCCAGATTCGCATCCGAATCGTTTCGGGCGAGTCCACCACCGCCCACAGCACGCTCGTGCGCTCTGGAAACAGGGGATGCGTTTCCAGCCGGGGGCTGAGTTTGTGGAAGCGCTCGTCGTCGGGCAGGCGGTCTGTGAAGATTACCGTGTGCGTTGTGCCCGTGTTAACCGCGTTGAGGCGCAGCGTCTCGTCGGCGATTGTGAGGGGGTAGTCTTCCACCACCTCGCCCTCCACCAGCATCGGAATCTGGCGGGGATGGAAGCGCGGGGCAGGGAGCGTGGTGGTGATGGCGTCTACAGTCCCCTCGCGCAGGTGCAGGCGCACGGGCACTTCCTGCCCCCGATAGGCTTCAATCACAAACTCGGTGGCGTCGGTATACCCATGCTCATAGGCGAACCGCGCCACGCAGCGCAATCCGTTGCCACAGAAGTCTTCCGTGCCGTCGGGGTTAAACATGCGCATCACCACGCGCTGGGGCGTTTTGCGTTGAATAATCAACAAGCCGTCGGCGCCAACCCCAAACGGGCGATGGCACAGAATTTGCGCCAGCCGCTCCGGACGCCCCTGCCACGACTCGGGGATCTGCTCCCATTCCAGCAGCACGAAGTCGTTGCCCATGCCTTCCACTTTGGTGAAGGGCAGCCCTGTTTCGCTCACTTCGCCTTGAGTGCCTCCTTGACCCGCTTCTCCAGCTCGGCGTAAGGGGTTTTGCCCGACCACGCCGCCAATCGCTTGCCGGACTTGCTGTAGAGGTAGAAGCGCGGCACCTCACCCTGCCAATTCTTATCGAACTTCTCGATGAAGGTGTTCGGGTCTTCGTCCAGCACCACCACGCGGTAGGTTACCCCGTGTTTGCGCAGGACAGGTGGGATGGCGCTGTCCGCCAGTTCAGGATCGTCCACCGAGACGCCGATCATTTCCACGCCCTTGCTGCGGTAGTTTTTGTAGAAGCGGGCGAGGTCGGGCATCTCTTCCATGCAGGGTCCGCACCATGTCGCCCAGAAGTTGACCACCACCACTTTACCCTTCAGCTTTTGCAGGCGGCTCTGGAGGTCTTTGTAATTTGTGCGCGGGATTTTCGGCTCGGCAATCACCCCGGCACTCAAAGTGAGCAACAACCCGAAAACGAGTATGCGTGTCCACATAGTGGCTTTATTGTACCCCCAGCCAGCGGATCTGGGCGTCCACAATCTGGCGGGTGCCACTGGGAAGCACGCGCACTGTGCCCATCACCGCCACACGCTCGCCCTTGAGCCAGGGGAACTGCATTTTCTGGGGGAACACTTCCACCTCCGCGCCGCCCAGCAGGTCGCGGATGCGCAGGGAGGTCGCTCTCTCGTCTACCGTTTCCACAATCTCCTTGCCCACCAGCAGCACTTTTGCGCCTTCAGGCAGGTTCTGCAGGCTTCGGATAGAGGCAAGGCGAAGCGCATCGGTGTCGCCCAGCGCGTGATGGAACACGGTGGTGATGCCCGGCGTGATCTGGAGGGAGGGGAGTGAGAATGCGGGCATTCCCTCGGCGCGGATGATCAGGGCGTACTGCCCCGGCGGCAGGTGAACCCCTGCAAAGAAGCCCGTGCCGTCGGTGGTGAGCGTTTTGTAGAGCGTGCCGTCGCGATAAAGTTCCACGGTGGCGCCATCGAGGGGGGTCAGGTCGCGGGCGTTCACCAGGGTGCCCATCAGGTGTCCCGTGGTGGGGAAGCGTTTCCAGTCCATCGGTGGCGTGGGCACCCATTCGGGGAACAGGCTGCGCAGGAAGGTGTAAAAGCCCTCTTCATAGCGGTTGGAGCCATCTTCGGTGCCGCGTCCGCTGGTGGCGGCGTAGGAGAAGAAACAGACCCCCACCGGGCGGTTGCCGCGCGGGCTGGGTTCGCGCGCCAGCCGAACCTGCTCCGCGGTGTTCTCCCATGTGTTGAGATAGTTGCCGATGCCCACCACACCGTGCCGACCATACTGGTGGTCTTTGAGGAAGTTAATCCAGTTCTGATAGAAGCGCGCCCGTTCGGGGTTCGCCTGATTGTAATAAATCATCGGGATTGCCATATCCAGCAGCCCTTCTTCCAGCCAGCCGCGCCAATCCTGAAAGACCCGACTGTAGGCGGAGCGGTTGACCCAATCGGCGGTGTCTTTGGGTCCGTCGCCCCAGGTGATTAGCGCGGCGCTGACTTTGAGCTGGGGCTTGAGCGCGCGCGCCTGCGTGGCGATTTTGCGCACGACCGCCGTGACCTGATCGCGCCGCCACTGTTTCCAGAGCGGGTCGGCAGGTTCGGGTTTGCCTGTGCGCCCATAGCGACGGTTAAATCGCTCCACGCTCACAGGGTTATAGCCCCACTGCTCGCCCGTGTACCGAATGTAGTCAAAATGAATGCCGTCAATATCGTATCGGCTGACAATATCCAGCACCACGCGGGCGAACCACTCGTTTGCCAGCGGGTGTCCCCAGTCCATGCCGTAGCCGACTTCCGTGATGCGCTCGCCGTTGACATTTTCGGTCTGAATTTCGGGAAAGCGGTTGAGAATGTGCCTGGGGTCGTTGGGCCAGCTGCTGCCAGGCCAGATGGGGTGGCAGTTGACCCACACATGCACCTCTATTGGGGGCGATTCGGTTTTGGCTTTTTCAATCAGGTACGCCAGCGCATCAAAACCGGGCTTTTGATTAGCGGCGAACGGCTCCAGCGGGGAGAAATAGTGGGCGTCGCCGCGCTTGCGCATCTGCACGATTACCGCGTTCATGTTGGCTTCGCGCACGCGCCGCAGCAGGGCGTCCACCTCTTCGGGCGTGTGGAAGCCCTCGTTGAAGCCATCCACCCAAAAAGCGCGAAATTCGGTCTCAATCTGAGTTTGTGTGAAGGTCATCGTCAGCATCATTCCCATCAGAGTGAGCAGGATGCGCGTTCTCATCGTGGGGGGCAGTATACCCCATCTGTTTGAGGAAGCGTCTCAGGGCGTCGCGCCATGTGGGCATAGGGGGCAGCTGCGCCCATTCCAGCCGCCATGAAATCAGCGCGGAGTAGGCGGGGCGGGGAGCAGGGGTCTGCCACGCGCTCATGGGGATTGGCTCCAGTAACTCAGGCAAGCCTGCCCACTGCAGAAGCGTTCGCGCGAACTCGTAGCGCGACACCGGACCGCGATTCGTCAGGTGATACACGCCGAACGCATCGGTCTGCACTAACTGAAGCAGGCGCTGGGCGACATCGTAGGTGTAGGTGGGGGAGCCAATCTGGTCTACAATCGCTTTGACCTTCTCGCCCGCCTGCGCCTGCTGAAGCACGAACTGGGGGAAGCTGGGGCGGAACCGTCCGTATAACCACGCCACGCGCACGATGTAGTGGCGCGGGCAGAGCGCCTGCACCGCCTGCTCGCCCAGCCATTTGGAGCGCCCGTACACGCTCAGCGGATTGGGAGTGTCGTATTCGTGATACGGGCGCCCCGCTTTGCCGTCAAATACATAGTCGGTGGAGATAGCCACACAGATGGCGCCCACCCGATGGCACTGGCTGGCAATCACCTCCGAGCCGAAGGCGTTCACACGGTAGGCTTGCTGGGGGTGTTGCTCACAGGCGTCCACATTGGTCATCGCGGCGCAGTGGAACACCACTTCGGGGCGGTATTCCTCAAACACGGCACGCACGGTTCGAGGTTCCGTGATGTCCATCTGAATGAGATGGGGCTGACGCCCCGTGGGGATGACGGTGTACCCCAGCTGCTGGCAGTAATCAGTGAGTTCGGCGCCCAGCATGCCGTTGGCACCTGTGATGAGAACCCGCATGTTATGCCCCTCCTGTGAAGATACGCACCAGCGTGGCGACGCCGACCCCCACGCGGTAGATGACAAACGGCATCAGCGAGCGCGTGCGCAAATAACGCAACAGGAACGCAATACAGAGCCAGCCGACCACCATCGCCGTCAGGGCGCCCGCAATCATCGGCGTTACCATCTCCGCAGGGATGCTCTGCTTGAACAGGTGCCGAAATGACCAGAGCGCCGCGCCAAAGGTGATGGGCGTCGCCAGCAGGAACGAAAAGCGCGCCGCCGCCTCGCGCTGCAACCCCAGCGCCAGCCCCGCAATAATCGTGATTCCCGAACGCGAAAAGCCCGGAATCAGCGCCAGCGACTGCGCTACCCCGATCAGCAGTGCGTCCAGCAGCCCGATGGACTCAATAGAGCGCGTTTTGGCTCCGAATCGGTCTGCCAGCGCCATCAGAATCCCCACGCCAATCAGCAGTCCGCTGATGCCCACATATTGCGAGCGGAAATACGCTTCGATCGTGTTTTCAAACAGCGCGCCCACCAGCGCGGCGGGGATACAGCCAATCACCACGCCCCACGCCAGCCGCCGCTCTATGGCACGGCTGGGGTCGGGGCTGAAGAGTGCGCCTGCCAGTCGCGCCAGATCGCGTGCGAAGTAGCCCACAATCGCCATGAGCGTGCCCACATGGAGCGCTACATCGAACATCAGCTCCATCTGCGGGTCGCCAATTTCCCAGCCGAACCAGTAGCGCATCAGAATCAGGTGGGCAGAACTGGAGATGGGCAGAAACTCGGTCAATCCCTGCAGTGCGCCTAACCAGATAGCCTGTATCAGATCCACCTATTTGCCTCCTGTGCCTGTGGTGAGCTCCGTGCGTTCCAGCACGGTAAGACGGTGCAGACGGGGGCGCCGTCGCGCACGCTGGCGCTGGGCAATCATCACATTGCGCACAATCACTGCCACGGGCACCCCGAAAAACATCCCCATCAACCCGAAGAAAGTGCCACTCACCAGCAACACCACAATCACCAGCACAGGATGTAAATCCACGCGGTCGCCGATAATCTTCGGCATTATCATTTTATGCTCCACCAGGAAGAGCGCGGTCATAAAGATGGTGGTCTGAATCCCCAGCGTCAGCCCCTCCTGCAGCAGCCCCATCCCAACGACGGGCACCGCTGCCACGACGGGTCCAATCACCGGGATGGCGCGCGTAATGCCTGCAAACAGCGCCAGCGTCGCCGCGTATTTGATGCCCATCACCTGAAGCCCAATCCATGTGGCGATGCCGGCGATAATCCCCAGAATCAGCTGCCCCACAATATAGCCCCGCATCACGCGGTTCGTTTCGGCAATCAGCATCAGCACCGTGCGTGTGTAGCGCGGCGGAACCCAGCGGAGCGTCTCCCGCTTGAGATGATGCGAGTCGAACAGCAGGTAGAACACAATCACGGGCACAAGAAAGAGTTCCACCAGCAGTTTGAGAATGTGCCCTGCGCCCTGCACCACCTGTTGCACGCTTGCCTGAAGGTCGGCGGTGGTCTGGTTCAGCGAGTGGTTGAGCGCTTCGGTTTGCTTGTCCAGCCACTGCTGTGCCTGGGGCGGTAAGCCTGCGTACCACTGTTGATAGGTTTGTTGCCACTGGCTGAGGCTGGCTTCCAGTCGCTTTTGATAGGTGGGCAGGTCTTTGAGAAAATCGCGCGCCTCAAAAATAAAGGGCGAAACGAACGCCACCGAAGCGTACACCACCAGCGCAATAAAGCCAATCACCACCCCCAGACTTACCAGCCCGCGCCAGAACACGGGCGTGACGCCCGGCGGGCGCCATCGGCAGAGCCAGTCCACCAGCGGAATCAGCAGGTAGGCAATCGCGCCACAGATGAACATGAGGCTAATGACTCCCCGAACCGCCCAGAGGACATAGAGCGCCAGCGCAATCAGCCCCAGCATGCCCAGCAGCCAGAGGACGCGCGATGCCCAGTCGCCCGCGGGATTCGGCACAGGACGCTCCATGAGTACCTCACGATTATACCCAGCACTGGAGGTTTGGAAGAAGGGCGTGAAGATGACAGGAATGTGCCGCTTTTGGCAAAACCTTGATGGCGGGAGGTGATATCCCAGTAATAAGCAGAGGTTGAATCAAGCCGCTGACGCTACCGCAGGGTGATTTTTCGCGCGGGCGGCGCTCTGTGATGAGTGTGCTGTGGGGCTGAAGCGGCGCCGCTGTGAGGTTGGGTTGTGTGGCATTTGAGGCAGGGGCGTCAAAAAAGGAGTGGCTTCTGCAGAGGGTGTTTTCGTGTTTTGAACAGTCCAAACCCGATTTGAACTCAAAGCGAAGTGGTGTTTGTGGGAGGTGTGTAGCAGGAAGGTTGCTGCGATTGAGGGTGTATAATAGAAGCGTCGGAGGTTTGCGATGAGAGTGATTACAGAGGCAACAGAGAGGAAACCCTTCTGGCACTTTATCCTTGCTATTTTAGCGGGGGGAGGGCGTGTTAGCGCGGTTGCTGTCCTGAGCCTCGTTGCATCTCTGAGTTTTGCCCAGTGGTGTATTGACGCTAACCCGCCTTCCGATCTGGACACTCTAAGCGTAGAGCGGTCGTGGCGAACGATTTTTACTTTTACATGTTATGGTAGCGTGGTAGAAGTTCGAGGTGGTTGTTTGGCTGGAGCGGTTGTCCCTGGGGTATGCTATCCTGAAGACTGTGCTAATGACGAGGGCTTGACAACAAACCAGTGCTGCCCACTTTATCATTCAACGGGGGCTCGAAGGGCAGAAGTAGCTATTACGGACGATCATTCTTGCCGTTCTGGTGGTCTGTACAATCACGGTTATGCAGACGGAGCCGTTGCAGCGCGCGGTGGTTCGACGCTTCGTCTTAGGTGGTGTGGGGAGGGTGAGCCGCCTTCCGAGGTACGCGTTATCACGGCTTTTTTGGTTCGGGCGAATGCTGCAGTTCCGAATTACCAACTGGGCTGTCAGACAGTTGAAGCATCCGCTACTGCTTCTGCCTCAGCACAGGTGAGTGGGGGGCCGGGCTTTTTGGATGGAGCAGAGGAGTTGGGCGACTCGGCTTCTGCTCGTGCGTCGGCGCGGGGAACGGAGGAGAGTTCCGCGAGGTTTGCCATTTCGCGGGTATGGGTTTTGCCCGTGCAGAGGGATAGTCGTGGAGCGTATGTTGATATTCCGTATGGTCTAGCTTTGAAGGCGGATGTTGATCAGTCTTCGGGGTCGTACGATTGTACAAAGGCGTTTTGTGGTGCAGAGCCTCCACTATCGCTTGAATATTTTGCTCAGATGCATCCGCGCCTGCCAGCGACCTCAGGGGCTACTATTACGCGTCTTTTTGACATTTTTACCTCAGGGCAGGATATTTACTTGGTGTCCAGCACTTCGCTGGTGGATGGAGCCGACGCGTTGGGGTGTGCGCCAGAGTTTTGCGGGATGCGTCCTGCCGCGGGGCAGATCAGCTGGGGTGTGCCCTTCCCTGCTGTGGATACAGCCTATACGGGCTGGGTGAAAACCACCTCGCCTGTGCCTGGCACCTTCTTGATGAATGGCGGAAGATACGGTCTGGAAAATGTGCAGCTTGTGATTGCGAATGAGGGGAAGCTGTTGAGTGAGTTCTGGCGGGACGGTCCCGTACAGTGGGCGTGGGGCAACACGCTGGGTGATCCGTATGATGAGCATTTGG
>FWWL01001078.1_pt1 | contig 68204 bp, 58 predicted proteins | sample 2228331 | NCBI WGS metagenome assembly FWWL01 (sample SAMEA103939775, study PRJEB20133) | metagenome
CCCCATGCCCAACCTGTTCGGTTCGGCATGAAACGAACGGAACGCGATAGCTGGCGTACGGTGGGGTTTATTTCTAAGCCACATGGTCTGCAGGGGGAGGTGTGCGTCTACTCTCTGACCGACTTCCCCGAACGGTTTGCCGCAGGCGCACGTCTATCCCTCTCCCTGCCCGACATGCCGCGCATTACCCTGCACGTGGCGGAATCGCGTCCCTTCAAGGGTGGATATCTGGTGCGATTTGTGGAAATCACCAGCGTGGAAGCCGCCGACCGCCTGCGTGGGGGATACCTGCAGGTGCCTATCGATGACCGGATGCCTCTACCAGAAGACACCTACTACATCGATGACCTCATCGGGCTGCACGTCTATACCGACACCGGCAGATACCTCGGACAGATCGAAGAGGTCATCCTGAACCCGGCAAACGACCTGTACCGCGTCGGGGACATCCTCATTCCGGCAGTCTCCGAGTTCGTGCGAGAGATCGACCTGGTGGCTCGCCGGGTGACCATCCACCCCATTCCCGGCTTGCTACCGGACGAAGAGTAGCCCCATGCGCATCGATATCGTAACCATCTTTCCCGAGATGGTGGAGCCTGTCATCCGGTGCAGTATGCTGGCACGCGGTCAGCAGGCTGGCGTGCTGGAAATCCGTGCGGTAGACCTGCGCCAGTTCACCCATGACCGCCATCGTACCACCGACGACGCTCCCTTCGGAGGCGGGGCAGGCATGGTGATGAAGCCCGAACCCTTCTTCGAGGCGGTCGAGCACCTTCGCAAGGAGGCAGGCGAAGTGCCTGCTCGTATCGTGGTCACCACCCCGCAAGGCAAACTGTTCACCCAGCAGATGGCGGTGGAGTTTGCGCAGGTTCCTCACCTCATCCTGTTGTGCGGGCACTACGAGGGTATCGACGAGCGGGTGTGTCAGTATCTGGCAACCGATGAGGTGTCCATCGGCGACTACGTGCTGACCGGCGGCGAACTGCCCGCGCTCGTGATCGCCGACGCGGTGGCGCGGCTGGTGCCCGGCGTGCTGGGCAATCCCGAATCGCTTCAACAGGACAGCTTCGTCGACGGACTGCTCGCCCCGCCCCAGTACACCCGCCCTGCCGAGTACCGCGGTTATCGAGTTCCGGACGTCCTGCTGTCGGGACACCATGCCAATATCGCTCGCTGGCGACGCCTTCAACAGCTCCTGCGCACCCGCGAGCGACGCCCCGACCTGTGGGAAAAAGTACAGCTGACACCAGAAGACCTGAAACTCCTGCGCGAAGCCGGGCAGTAAGAGCACGAGCAGGGAAAACGCCCTGCCTGCGCGAAGCGATTCCTGTTTGAGACTGCTCGTGAAAGGACGAACCGATGCCATCACTGGAGACCTTACGACATCTGATCCGCGACGAGATTATCCAGCGCGGCGAGGAGGGTGCAGATACCAAGGGCTTCATGGAGCGCTGGCAGGAAGCGGCGGATGCCGACGCCCTGTGGAGCCTCTATCGTGAACTGATGGCACTGCCCATCCGTGAGGATTTTCCGTACCACGAACCGAGCGACCTGCCGGGTATCCGCGCGGCGCGCGACGAAGGCATTCGCCGATTCAAGATGAACATCTGCGAGGAGGACCTGCTGGACAGGTTGCACGGCGCGTGGCTGGGACGTGTGGCAGGCTGTATGCTGGGCAAACCGGTGGAGGGCTGGAGCCACGAGCGCATCCGCCAGTACCTGGAAGGCGCCAATGCCTACCCCATGACCGACTACCTGCCGCCGGAGACCCGCACCCCACCCGAAGGCGTACCACAGCCATACACGTGGTGTACGAAGGGACATATCCACGGCGGCGAGCGCGATGATGACACCGACTACACCGTGCTGGGACTGCACATCTTTGAACGACATGGGGCGAACTTCAGCACGCGCGATGTGGGCAACGCCTGGTTGCACCTCCTGCCTGCCTATCAGACCTACACCGCCGAACGACAGGCATACGTCAACCTGGTGAACGAACTGCCGCTGGAAGAAGTGCCCGTTCACCTGAACCCCTACCGGGAGTGGATTGGGGCGCGCATCCGCGCGGACTTCTGGGGATACGTGGCTCCCGGTTGCCCGGAAAAGGCAGCGGAGTTCGCACACCGCGACGCTGTGCTGTCGCATGTGAAGAACGGCATCTACGGGGAGATGTTCACCGCGGCGATGATCGCGGCGGCATTTGCCACGCAGGACGTGGTCGAGATTATCCGGGCGGGCTCAGCGGAGATACCGGCTCAGAGCCGTGAAGCAGAGATGATCCGCGACTGCCTGCGGTGGCGCAAGGAGTGCAATGAGTGGCAGGAGGCTTTGGAACGCCTCTTGAATCGATACTACGGCAAATACCACCCCGTGCACACGGTAAATAACGACGCCATCGTGCTTATCGCCTTGCTGTGGGGATGGCCCGACTTCGAGAAGGTGATCACCATCTCGGTGATGCAGGGGATGGACACTGACTGCAACGGCGCCACCGCGGGCAGTATCTGGGGCGCGGCGTTCGGGGCGAAGGCTCTGCCCGCCAAATGGGTGGAACCGCTACAGGACAGGCTGGTCAGCGCGGTGTTCGGGTTCAACGAGAACCGCATCAGCGACCTGGCGAAGCGCAGTCTGAAACAGGCAGTGAAGGTGCTGGCTGGATAACGGCTAACAGGGGCACGCCCCTGAAGCGTGATACAACATCACTCCAACGAGGGAGGTGTCAGCCATGCAGTTCGTGACGCTCGCGAAAGCAGTGCCCGGTCGGGCGAAGGACCTGTTCGGCGGCGGGCTGGCGCAACTCAACAGCCTTGCCTCACAGCACGGCATCCAGATCAAAGTGGCGATGATTACGTACGGCAGCTACGATCTGGTGACCGTGTGGTCCGCCCCTGACCAGGCAACCGCCAACCGCTTCCTGCGTGCGGTGGCAGAGACCGGTCTGCTGGTGACCGATACCATGCTGGCGGTTCCCGCTGAGAGCTTCTAGTCGCGTTGTTGCACAAGCCCCTCTCCGCGATGGAGAGGGGCACTCGCTTCAGATTCGGCAGATGATGCCCGCCTTTTCGCACTCCTCACGCACCATCTGCTCGGTCTCCTCTCGCATCAACAAGCGTGGCGTCCACCCGGCACGGGCGCGGTACCTGCGCACCAGCGCCTTATAGCGATCCTGCAACGCGCTCCAGTAGTTGATCCTGCCCACCCAGACTTCGCGTACCCCCGCCTGCTTCGCCGTGCGCACATACTCTCGAATCTGCTCAGGCGTGTTCTCCACACCGGGCAGAAACGGACACCATGCCCACGTGGTGCGAATACCTGCTGACAGCAGGCGGCGCGTCAGCTCTACCCTCCCTGCCACGGCGGGCGCGTGCGGCTCGAACACCCGGCGAACCTGCTCGTCCACCGTTGGCACGGAGATATGCACCGACACCTGTTCGAATCGCCTCAGCAGGTCGATGTCGCGCAGCAACAAAGGGGAGCGCGTCAGGATGGTCACGCGATTGGGATAGAAGCTCAGCTCGTACAGCACACCGCGCGAGACTCGATAGCGCTTTTCCACCGGTTGCCAGGCATCGGTCGCACTGCCGATGAGGATATGCGCGTCGCGCGGTACATCCAGCATCTCGCGCCGTATCACGTCGGGTGCGTTCACCTTCACCTGCACCCACCTGCCCCACGTATCCGCGCCCTCCTGCCCTCGCTTCGCCCGCAGGACAGGCACATAGCAGTACGAGCAACCGAACCCACATCCCACGTACGGGTTCAGCGTGTACTGCGCAAAGGACGCCCCCGTACGGTGCAGAAGGTGCTTGCAACGTATCTCCTGAACCTGCAGATCACGCATGACACCCATCAGTGTAGTCCCGAAGCGGGGACGGCGTCAAGATTCCTTGCCTGCAGGATGTGCAAACTCGCTCCAAAGCGTGTAAAATAATCCCGTGCAATCATCGGAAGGAGGACAGGAATGCCCAAAGAAGGCATCACCCCACGCTCACAGGACTACTCACAGTGGTATCTGGACATCGTGGAAAAAGCAGAGCTGGCGGACTATTCTGCGGTACGCGGATGCATGGTCATTCGTCCGCACGGCTACGCCATCTGGGAGCTGATTCAGCGCGAACTGGACGCCCGAATCAAAGCCACCGGACACGTGAACGCCTACTTTCCGCTTTTCATCCCGATGAGCTTCCTGCAAAAAGAGGCAGAGCACGTCGAAGGCTTCGCGCCGGAGGTGGCGGTGGTCACGCACGGCGGTGGCGAGCAGCTGGCGGAACCGCTGGTGGTGCGCCCCACCTCGGAGGCAATTATCGGGCACAGCTTCGCCAAGTGGATCAAGTCGTGGCGCGATCTGCCCCTGCTCATCAACCAGTGGGCGAACGTGGTACGCTGGGAGATGCGCACGCGCCCGTTCCTGCGCACGCTGGAGTTCCTGTGGCAGGAAGGACACACCGCCCATGCCACCGAGGCGGAGGCAGAAGAAGAAACCCTGCGCATCCTGCACGAAGTGTACGCCGACTTCGCCGAGAAGGTGATGGCGATACCCGTTCTGCGCGGGCGAAAGACCGAGAAGGAGAAATTCGCGGGCGCCCTGCGCACCTACGCCATCGAAGCGATGATGCAGGATGGTCGTGCTTTGCAAGCGGGAACCTCGCACAATCTCGGACAGAACTTTGCACGCGCTTTTGAAATCATGTACCAGACCCCAGATAACCGGCAGGAATATGTGTGGACAACCTCGTGGGGCGTCTCCACACGGCTTATCGGCGCGCTCATCATGGCGCACTCGGACGACGAGGGGCTGGTGCTTCCGCCCAAACTCGCCCCAATTCAGGTGGTCATCGTGCCCATCTACAAGAGCGATGCCGAGCGGTCTGCGGTGCTGGAGTGCTGTCACCGGCTAAAGGCGCAGTTAGGCGAGGCGTTCCGCGTGAAGCTCGATGACCGCGACGAGGTCACGCCGGGCTTCAAGTTCAACGAGTGGGAGGTGCGCGGTGTGCCGGTGCGCGTGGAGGTCGGTCCGCGCGACGTTCAGCAGGGCACGGTGGCGCTGGCACGACGAGATATACCCGGCCGCGAGGGCAAAAGCTTTGTCTCGCAGGAGGGGCTGGTGCAACAGGTGGGTCACCTGCTGGACACTATCCAGCAGAGCCTGTACGACCGCGCCCTTCGCTTCCGGCAGGAGCACACCGTGGACGTTACCACCTTCGAGGAACTGAAAGAGGCGGTGGAGACGGGCTTCGCACGAGCCTACTGGGCAGGCACCACCGAAGATGAGGACACTGTGCAGGCGGAGACTCGAGCCACCATTCGCGTCATCCCCTTCGAACAGCCGGAGAAGGCTGGACGGTGCGTACTGACCGGCAGGGAAACCACCCAGCAGGTCATCTTCGCACGAGCGTATTGACAAGACATCAGATACTGGAGGACAAAACAGCGATGCGTCTGCTGGTGACTGGAAGCAATGGCTACATCGGGCAGGAGCTGGTGAAACGCCTGCTGGAGGAAGGCTACACGCTCAGAACCTTCGACCGCACCGCCAGCCCCAGCCAGGACTGCGAGCATATTGCGGGCGACCTGCGGGATGTGTACACCGTCCGCCGCATCGTACAGGGAGTGGATGCGGTGCTACATCTGGGGGCGATGTCCAGTGACCGCCGCAATGCCGCCGATGAGGTGCTTGCAGTGAACGTGCAGGGCACCTGGAACGTCCTGCAGGCTTGTGCAGAATCGGGGGTTGGACGGGTGGTTTACTTCTCCAGCATCAACGCGCTGGGCGTGGTTGGTGGGCATCGCCAGCCCGACTATCTGCCTCTGGATGACTTCCATCCGCGCCATCCCATGACGCCCTATCAGCTCTCCAAGCATCTGGCGGAAGAGGTCTGCCGCAGCTACACCGAACGCTACGGCATCATTACCGTTTGCCTGCGCCCGGTGTTTGTGGTCAATACCGCACAGCCTTTCCCCTGGTGGAGGCGAATGCCCACCGAAATGCGGGCAGACTGGGGTAAGGACGAGCTCTGGGCTTACGTGGACGTTCAGGATGTGTGCGACGCCGTTCTGCTGGCGTTGAAAGCGGAAGGAGTGCAACACGCCTGCTTCCTGCTCAGCGCGGAGGATACCACGCTCGAGATACCCACTGCTGAGCTGGTGGAGAAATACTGGTCGCACTTGCCGTGGCGTGGCAGCCTCGAGGAATATGTCGCACAAAACCCTTACCGAGCCCTCATCGATACCTCGCATGCCGGGCAGGTGCTGGGCTGGCGAGCGCAACGCTCCTGGAGAAACCAGACGAAATAACGGCGCAATAAGGGGCTGGGCGATACTTTAGTTTCGGCAACAAAGTGCCGATAATGGCTATAGCCTACCGACAAAAGGGATGAAGTTCACATGGTCGCCCAGCCTGAATATGCTTTCAGCGAGGAGCAGTTTGACGCGCTCCGCGAGATCGCCAATATTGGGATGGGTAAAGCCTCTTCGGCTTTAGCCGACCTTATCAGCACCACCGTGCTGATCAGTGTGCCACAGGCAGTTTGCGTGCCCATCAACGAGCTTCCCCAGGTCTTACGCGACCCCGAACAGGTAACCGCAGGCATCTATCTTCAGGTCACCGGCGACGTGCCCGGACATGCCACCTTTATCTTTGAGGTGAACAGCGCCCATCGCCTCGCCCAGATGTTGCTCGGGATGCCAGAGGTAACTCTGGATGACGTGAGCGCCTCCGCGCTGATGGAGATCGGCAACATCATGCTGAGCGCGTACCTGACGGCGATCAGCGACTTCACGAACCTGCAGCTTCTGCCCAGTCCCCCGGTGATGGCGGTGGATATGGGTTGTGCGATCCTGAGCGCAGTCATCAGCAACATGCAGAATCTGGACGACTATGCAGTAACCATCGCTACGGATATCTACGACCCCGATGGTCTGATTTCTGGCACCTTTGTTTTCCTGCCCGAGCCGGGCGGTATTCAGAGAATCCTGCAATCGATCGGGATGGGCTAAAGCAATGAGCACAAACCTCACGGTGGGAATGGGAGAGATACAGGTAGTTCGCGGTGCGGGCAATGTGCTCACTGCTCTGGGTTTGGGCTCTTGTATTGGTGTATGTTTGTATGACCCCCTGACGCGCGTGGCAGGCATGGTACACGTGGTGTTGCCCAAGAGCCAGTCCGATAAGAGCGGTGAACTGCCGGGCAAATTCGCCGACACCGCGATACCGGCAATCGTGCAGAAGATGGTAGAGATGGGAGCAAGCGCATCGCGATTGAAGTCCGCAATTGCGGGTGGCGCACAGCTCTTCCAGTTCGGGGTGAGCAGTTCGCTGGACGTCGGTGCACGCAACGCCGAGGCAGTCATCGCCGCCTTGCGGGAGATGGGCATTCCTCTGCAGGCGAAAGACGTGGGTGGTAGTATCGGGCGCACATTGCGTCTGGTTTCGGACAACGGGCTGGTAGCGGTGCGTACCATCGGGGGCGCCGAGCGCGAGCTGACAGTGCTGGGCAAGATTCTTTCCTCGTCGGGGGTGGCGGCATGAACGTGAAGGGGACGCCGGACAAACTTCAGCAGCTGGTACAGACCATCCGGGACCTGCCTGCGCTTCCCGAGGTGGTGGTGCGGGTGATGCGCATGGCGGAGGACCCGCGTAGCGACGCCCCTGCGATCGCTCGCGTTATCGCTACCGACCAGGCAATGGCGGCGCGTGTACTGAGACTGGCAAACTCTGCTTTCTACGGACTGCCCAGGCGTGTCAGCACGCTGTCCGAAGCGGTGGTCATCCTCGGCTTCCGAACCATCAAGAACCTCGCTATCGCCGCGTCTACCTTCGAACTGCTCAACCGCGAGATTGCGGGCTACTGGCTCCAGCGGGGCGAGCTGTGGAAGCACTCACTTGCCTGCGCGATCGGCGCCCAGCTGATCGCCCATCGGGTGCGCCTGCCGGTAGCAGAGGAGGCTTTCGTGTCGGGGCTACTGCACGACATCGGCAAGGTGGCGATCAACCTGTTCGTGCGCGAGCAGTTCGATCAGATCATGGAACGCGCCCTGAGCGACCGCATCCCCTTCGTGCAGGCGGAAGAGGCGGTTCTCGGCTTCAACCACGCCATTGCCGGCGCGCTCATCGCGGAGAAATGGAACCTGCCACCGTCGCTGGTGTCGGTCATCCGTTATCACCACCAGCCATCCCAGGCGCCCGACCCCAATCCGATGGTTTCGGTGGTGCATCTGGCGGACATTCTCTCCATCACGCTGGGCATCGGCATCGGTGGAGATGGACTGTACTACACGCTGGAAGAGGGTACCATGCAGACCTTTGGCTTACAGCAAGACGATATCGACGATCTGTGCGCGGAGATCGTGGAGCAGATAGCGCAAGCTGCTAATCTTCAGGAACAACAGGAGGTAGCGGTACGGTGAAGGCACAGACCGCCAACGACGATTACCTGTGGTTCTGCGACCGTGTGCTGGCAAAGACGGGGCTGGACCTGCGCCAGTACAAACGCCCGCAGATGGAACGGCGGTTGCGCTCGATGGCAGACCGCGTCGGCGCACGCACGCTGGATGAGTACTGGGCAGTGCTGGAGAAAGATGCCCAGCAGTTTGCCTACTTCATCGACCGCATCACCATCAACGTATCCGAGCTGTTCCGCAATCCAGAGAAGTTTGACGAACTGCGCCGGGTGATATTGCCCGAACTGCGCCGTCTCAGCAGCTCGCTGAAGATATGGAGCGCGGGATGCTCGTACGGCGCGGAACCTTACTCGCTGGCGATCCTGCTGGAAGAGATGCGACCGGTGCAGTACCAGATACTGGCGACCGATGTGGACGAGACCATCCTCAGCAAAGCCAGAGAGGGCGTGTTCGCTCCAGAAGATATGCGCAACGTCTCCGCCGAGTGGAAGCAGAAGTACTTCATCCAGCAGGGCAACCGCTATCAGGTGAAGCCCGAGTTGAAGCGCCACATCACCTTCCGCAAGCATAATCTGCTGGCAGACCCGTTCGACTCCGGGTTCCACCTGATCGTCTGCCGGAACGTGGTCATCTACTTCACCGAAGAGGCAAAGGACAAACTGTACCTGCGCTTCTACCAGTCGCTGGTACCCGGTGGTGTGCTGTTCGTGGGCAGCACGGAGCGAATCTTCAACTACCGCGAGATCGGTTTCGAGATGCCGCTGTCGTTTTTCTATCGCAAGCCCGATTTCGCATCGCGAAGAGCTGCATGAACATGGAATAAACCAAGAGGAGGAAAGTCAAGGGGGAACCACTGATGGGCAAGAGGATACTGGTAACCGATGATGCGCTGTTCATGCGCGTGACTTTGAAGAACATCCTGACCCAGCACGGCTACGAGGTGGTTGGCGAAGCCACCAATGGGCGCGAGTCGGTGGAGCTTTACAAGAGCCTCCAGCCCGATCTGGTAACGATGGACATCACCATGCCCGAGATGGACGGCATCAGTGCCGTGCGCGAAATCAAGAAGATCGATCCCAACGCACGCATCGTGATGGTGACCGCCATGGGGCAGAAGAACCTGGTGGTGGAGGCGATTCAGGCGGGTGCGAAGGACTTCATTGTGAAGCCCTTCCAGCCTGAGCGCGTGATCGAGAGCGTCCAGAAACTGCTGGGTAACTGAAAGGAGCCGGAGCCATGATGCGTGTGGAATATATCAACCCATTCGTCAGTGCCGCCTACTCGGTACTCGAGATGGTGCTGGGCATTCAGCCCGAAAAGGGACAGCTCGCCATGCGCCCCGGCATCTTCACCACCCAGCAGTGCAGTATCGTCATGGGAGTGACGGGTAGAATAGAGGGCTCGGTCATCTACGGCATGACCCTTGCCACAGCCGATAAAATCGCTTCGCACATGATCGGACAGCCCATTCGCACCTTTGACGCACTGGCAGCCAGCGCCATCGCTGAGCTGGGCAACATGATCACGGGCAACGCCGCCGCTCTCCTGTCAGAAAAGGGATACACCTGTGACATCTCTCCGCCAAGCATCATCCGGGGTAGCAACGTGAAGATATCCACAGGCAACACGCCTGCTCTGGTGGTGCCCATTCTTCTCGGCGACTTTGGCTTCATCGAGATTAACGTCAGCTTGCAGGAGCGTAAATAACATGCGTGTTGAAGACCGTTCGTCTATGCTCCTCTTGCGCTCGATCCTGCAGAACGAACAGCGCGCACAGGAGTACCAGATCAACCTCCTGCGGAAAACGATGGACACTCAGCAGGAGACGGGTGAACAACTGGTGCAGATGATCGAGGAGGCAGGAAAGCTCCTCGACATCCGCGCGTGACCGCCAAAGGGAGGTCAAACCAATGTCTCAAGCCGGACAGCACCTGTACGTTCAGGCACAGGTAGGTGAAGAGCTGGTGGGATTTCCGGTCAGCGCGGTGCGGGAGATTATCCACGTCCCCCCCATCGCCCGCATTCCGCGCGCCCCTCGCTGGCTACACGGTGTGGCGTCAGTACGTGGTGAGTCCATCCCCATCGTCTGCCTCCGAGAGCGGTTCGGCATGGAAAAGGGTACGCCCTCACCCCACCTGCGCATCGTTGTGACGGAAGTATCAGCACAACCCGTAGGCTTTCTGGTGGATTCGGTGTCTACGGTGCACCAGTTCGCGGAAGAGGATATCGAGCCGCCCACCGCCCTGCTTCTGAACGAGCAGAACAGCTACGTGCAGGCAATCGGGCACATCGGCGATAGGCTCGTGCTTCTACTGGACCCCGAGAGGCTCCTGGATAGCAAGCAGATCGAGCGTCTGCACCAGCTGTCTGCGCAGGCAGCGTAACCCTCTCACACTACACTGCTACGCCCATTCCACCGCGCTCTTTAGCAAAAAAAACGGCGGGGTAGCTAGCCCCGCCAAATGCGCACAGTCTCCCGTGTTCGCTTGTTGTTGTGTAGAGGGTGCTGTTAAGCCTGTCTTCATCGCCGCGATAAGATAATCTTAGCGATGATTGCTGTAACTTTCGTATCCTCGCGGCTCGTCCCTCTTTCCGCCTATTATTATATCATGGCTTTTGTTAAGAAAATGTTAAGATTGAGATTTTGTGCACAAGATGAATACGCATTCAGGACATCAAAGGCTATCAGGTATGACAGTAATATCACTGCCCCAAAATGGATATATTGTAGAGCGACATTAAAGAGGCAACCTGTGTCTTTTCGCGACCGACGATGCGCCCGCGACGCACCGCAATGAGCTCCGCCAGGATGCTCACCGCAATCTCGCCCACCGTCTCCGCGCCGATGTCCAGCCCCAGCGGCGAGTGTATCCGCGCCACCTGCTCCAGCGAGGCGTCGCCACGCTCCAGCAGGTCGCGATAGATCACCGTGATTTTGCGCTTACTTCCGATCATGCCCACGTAGGCGGCGGGTTTGTGAAGTGCCACTCGAAGGGCGTCTGCGTCGTGCCGATGCCCTCGTGTGACAATCACGATATACGTGCGGTTATCTGTCGGCAGGTTGCGCAGTGACTGTGCGATGTCCCCCACCACGCACCGCGAGGCTGTGGGGAAACGTTCGGGGTTGGCAAACGAGGCACGGTCGTCCAGCACCACAACATCAAAGCCAGCCGACGAAGCCATTGGCGCCAGCGCGTGTGCGATATGTCCTGCCCCCACCAGCACCAGCCTCGGCTGAGGCTGAACCGGCTCCACATACGCCTCTACGCCCGGTTGCAGGACGGTATATTGCGGGCTGTCCGTCTGCAGGGCATTCTGGACGGCGCGTTGAAGCGGGTCTCGCCATACATCGGGCACGGCAGGATAGCCGGTTTCCGCTGTTACGCAGAACGCCTCGCCCACGCGCTCTGTGTTCTGTGTTACCAGCACCCACGCACCCTGCCCACCCGTCTCCTGCAGTTGCTGAGCCGCCCGCAATGACTCCAGCCACCGCTCCGGATGGGGCTGAATGAACACCCATACCCTGCCACCGCATATCAAGCCGTCATCGTAGCCGTAGTCGTCATCCATGCGAAACTCTTCCAGCAGGGGCTGGCCCTGGCGCAGCGCGTTCAGCGCCAGACGACGCACCTCCATCTCCACGCATCCCCCGCCGATCGTGCCGTGCATCACACCGTCCCGCTGAACCAGCAGGCGCGCGCCCGGACTTTGCGGGGCGGAACCCGACTTGCGCACCAGCACGCAATGGGCATGAGGCGTGCTGCCTTCAATCAAACGGATGGACAGGGCAAGATTGTCCATAGGTCGTTCCCCTTGCTGCCTTACTCTTCCTCAGTTTACCCTATCGATGGGACAGCCGGCAGTGAGGATGTTTGAAAAATATGATCTGGAGGGCGAACCTCCTGGTGAGCCACTTGAGACCCCTCACCCGACCTCTCCCCGACGCAGGAGTTCGCTCCCCCTCCCTAGCAGGGAATGGGATGGGGGTCAGGTTCTTTCTTCGGCTTGGCAGGGGGTCCTTGCCCTCCAGGGTACGCACCCTTTCCTGCGCCAGCCGAAGCATCTCAGAGATTCTTCGCTTCGCTCAGAATGACAGAAGTGAAGAACAGAGTGACATAACACGCGGTGTCATTGCGAGTCTGCGCCAGCAGGCGAAGCAATCCCCTGCGAATCGCGGTGGTCGGAGGAGATTGCTTCGTCGCTTCGCTCCTCGCAATGACACGGGGCGTCGGGGGCAATTTCGGAAAACCCTCGCTGGCGCTTGACCAGATGTTGATAGATATGATATACTTAGTCAACAATTGCTTGCACGAGGAGGTAGCACATGGCTGGCAGAGACGAACCTGTATGGATGCACCTGAGCGCGGACGGAGAGTGGGAAAGCGGAATGCGCGCCCGTCTGCAGATTCGTGACTTTGACCCGCTGTACAGCGACGAGCCCCCGTCGTTTGGCGGACAGGACAGCGCTCCGAACCCGATGGAGCTTCTGCTGGCGGCGCTGAATGGCTGTCTGGCGGTGATGATTCAGGTCATCGCTCGCGAGAAGGGCATCGAGATACGCGGCGTCCGTTTCCATGCGGAGGGCGATATCGACCTGCGTGGTGCAATGGGAGACCCGAACGTGCCACCCTACTTCCGCACGGTGCGCGAGAGGGTAGAGGTAACCTCACCTGCCGGTGAGGAGCAGATTCGTGCCCTGCAGGAGGAGGTTCAGCGGCGCTGTCCCGTCTACACCCTGCTGAAAGCGGCAGGCGTGGACGTGCATAGCGAGTGGACTGTCACGGCGCCTGTAACCAACCCGGTTTAACCATCCGAACCCTCCGCAGGGAAGATTCCTCCTGACCACGAAATACCATCTCAACGACCCTGCGGAGGTTCTCCCGTTGCAAGCACAACCCGTTTGCGAACCGATTGCCGGAGCGCGGTTCCGCCTTGACGGCTGGATGGCAGACCGCTTGCGGGCGAATGTAGAACAGTGGTTACTGACCGCGCCGCTGGCAAATCCCGCCATGTTGCAGATGTTTCGCGACCGCGACCGCCTGCCACGCCGGGCGCTGGTACCATGGGCAGGTGAATTCCCCGGCAAGTACCTCATCTCGGCAGTGCAGAGCTACCGCTTGACGCGCGACCGTCGCTTGCGCACCCTTCTGCAGGACCTCGTGCGAGACCTCATCGCGGTGCAGGACGCCGACGGGTATCTGGGGCCGCATCCCCGCACGGAGCGACTGACCGGTAAAACACACGACGGGGGAAGCCCGCTATGGGACCTGTGGGGGCACTATCACTGTATGCTGGGTCTGCTCTACTGGTGGCAGGAGATGGGCGACGCCTCCGCCCTGCAGTCTGCCTGCAAGGCGGCGGACCTGATCTGCCGCCGCTTTCTGGACACCGGCACGCGCGTGCTGAGCGCGGGCGCGGAAGAGATGAATATGGCGGTCAGCCACGTGCTTTGCCTGCTGTATGAAGCGACGGGCAACGCACGCTACCTGCAGATGGCGCGTGAGATCGAGAAGGACTGGCAGACACCGCCCGCCGGTGACTATCTGCGCACGGCGCTGCGCGGGGTCGAGTTCTATCAGACCCCAAAACCTCGCTGGGAAAGTTTGCCCAGCGTGCAGACTATGGCGGAGCTATATCTGATTACCGGAGACGAGCGCTATCGCAAAGCCGTCCTGCACATCTATCAGAGCATCCGCCGCACCGATCGCCACAATACAGGCGCCTTCTCCTCTGCCGAGCAGGCGGTGGGCAATCCCTACGACACGCGCGCCATCGAGACCTGCTGTGTGGTCGCATGGATGGCGTTGTGCATGGATGTACTGCGTCTCACGGGCGACTCTACTGTCGCCGACGAGCTGGAGCTGGCGACCTACAACGCTGTGCTGGGCGCACAGCATCCTTCCGGCAGATGGTGGACGTACAACACACCAATGGACGGCGTGCGACGCGCTTCCGCGCACGACATCGTCTTTCAGGCGCACCAGGGCGCGCCCGAGCTGAACTGTTGCTCGACCAATGCCCCGCGCGGGCTGGGTGTGCTGTCGGAGTGGAGCATCATGCGCTCGCCGGACGGACTGAACCTGAACTATTACGGACCGGGCACCATCCAGATAACCCTCCAGCGCGGGCGGACGCTGAGCCTGAACATAGCAGGCGACTACCCACGCAGTCCCGATGTGAAGGTGCAGGTGAACGTCACACGCCCCACTCACTTCTGCCTGCGCCTGCGGGTTCCCGCATGGTCACGCCGAACCGCGGTCTGGCTCAATGGGAGCCGGATAACCGAAGTTCAGCCCGGCACCTACCTGGCGCTGGAACGCGAGTGGCGCCGAGGCGACGAGTTGCGCATCCGGTTTGACTTCAGCCTGCACGTCTGGCTGGGTGAGCGAGAGCAGGCGGGCAAAGCGTCGCTGTATCGGGGTCCCCTCCTTCTCGCCTATGACCAGCGCTTCAACGCCGTAGACCCCGACAACCTGCCCGCACTGAGTTTGGCGAACCTGCGCTATACAGAGGAAAAGCCCACCGGATTTTTTGCCCCGCAGGTTCTCCTGCGCTTCTCCACGGCAGATGGACGCGCCCTGCGCCTGTGCGACTTCGCCAGTGCGGGAGCGATGGGCACGGTGTACCGTTCATGGCTTCCGGTTCGAGAGAAGGTGGTTCCGGACGACATGCAGAGTCCCTTGGCTGTGCGCGTTCGCAACTCGCAGTGAGACGTTGCAGGAAGCCACTCCGCGCTGCCTGCCGCACACGGAGAGCGTGAAACCGAACAGGTGGTGCTTCGTCCCGCCTCCAACTCGGTATCTTCCCCGACCAGCAAGAAAGTTCTCGCCAGGACACATTATCGTGAAACAGTGTAACGGACTCCCTCTTCCCTGCATTATTGCTTGTTTTTCTATTGACATTATCATAAGTATTGACTTTCGTGTAAAAAGTAACTATAGTTGATTCGACAAAGCAGACTGCTGTGCCACAGCACAGAAGAGCCTCAAAGCTTTCCGGAAGGAGGTCGTACAACCATGCATTCTTGCACCATGTGCAAGTGTTTACGGCGCCTGCTGCTCCTCAGTGCGGTTGCCATCATCGTTGGGAGTGCATCGCATGCTCAAACCAACCTCATCCTCAATGGAGGTTTCGAGGCACCCATCAGCGATAACCAGTACGGGCATCCCCCCGCAACCTGGTTCGATGAGGCAAGCTTCGGCGGATGGACGGTGGAGTTCGGCAGTGTAGATATCGGTCGTGACCCCACCAGCTGGGGCTACGCCTACGAAGGCGTTCAGTATGTCGATCTGAACGGCTGGCACAGAGGTGCTATTTACCAGGACATTAGCGTACCTGTTGGTGGTCCATACGTCCTGCGCCTTGCATTGAACGGGAACTACGACGGCGGAACCAAGGACTACCGGAAGGCTCGCGTTGAACTGCGTCAGGGTGCGAATCTGGTGTTTCGAGGGGACTACACCCACTACTACAACCAGAATCTCCCGTTCAACCGGCAGGAGTGGCGTGTGTTCGCCCAACAGCTCACACTGACGGCGGGCACATACCGTGTGAGGCTGGAAAGTCTCGAGTCCAGACACAACTTTTTCGGTCCCGTCGTGGATGACATCCGATTACAGATGGTTCCCGAACCGGCAACGCTGGTTCTGGCAGGAAGCGCGTTGCCCAGCCTCCTGCTGACATTACGTCGCCGTCGGCGGTAGGTCTGCCAGATCCTGCAAAAAGACTCGCGGGTCTGCGTCTGTTCAGAAGCAGACCCGCTCGTTCATCCGTGTATCATCGTGTTTCTTCACCGCTCGACTACCCAACAGGTATCTGCTTCGCGCAGAAGAGGATGTCGTGTGCTGTGTGTTGAACAATCCAGCCGGAGCCGACAATCATCACCTTTATCAAATCTCGTTGCGGCTGGACTACGAGAGGGACGGATTAAGCCTGCCTGTACGCAGATGGGATGACATCGAGCGACTGCTGTGACCGCACAAGGCCGGCAAGACTACCATCTTGCGCTGTATCTGTGGTATTCTGAAAAACACACATCCGAGGAGAAAGCATGGTTCGTCGCTTTCCGACGGGGCAATGGGGCGACCGGCAGGTGATGTTCCTGCCCAGACGCCGCTGGCAGGGGTTGTGCCCGCAAAAGGCGGTTCTGCTGTTCGCCTTCTTTGGCGAGCGGCTGGTGCTGTGCGACATTCAGGGGCGCGGATGGAGCATCCCCAGCGGACACATCCAGCCGGGCGAGAGTCCCGAACAGGCAATTCGGCGTGAAGCGCAAGAGGAGGCTGGCATTACCGTCGGCAAAATGGTGCCCCTGGGGGTCTACCTGCTGACGGAGCCGGACGGCAGCCAGTGGTACGCGCCTGTCTTTCTCGGGGAGGCCACGCACTTCGCGCCGATCCCGGACACCAGCGAGTCGCGCGGCATCCTGCTCATCCCGCCCGAAGATGTGCAGGAGGTGTATCACCTCTGGGACCCGCTGATCGCGGAGGTGTTCGCCTATGCGCTGGCGCACTACCGTCAGCGATTCCGACCGGGCGTGCCCCTGCGCGAGGTATATGCCCAGTTCGCCCGCGTCCAGCCGGATGCCGATAGCGAATCCAACCATTTCCTGTGAACCAGAAGGAGGACCGTATGTTCATCTCCCAGCGAGCGCAACGCACCAGTCCATCCCCCACCCTCGCCATCACCGCTAAAGCGCGCAAGATGCGCGAGGAGGGTATCGATGTGCTATCCTTCGGGGCGGGAGAACCGGATTTCGATACGCCAGAGTTCATCAAGGACGCCGCGATTGCCGCCCTGCGTGAAGGGTTCACCAAATACACACCGACCGCAGGCATCGAACCTCTGCGCAAAGCCATCTGCGATAAGCTCTGGCGCGACAACGGGCTGAAATACGAACCGAACCAGATCATTGTCACCTGTGGAGGCAAACACGCCCTGTATAACGCCTTTCAGGTCATCTGCGATCCCGGCGATGAGGTCATCATCCCCGCGCCCTACTGGGTCAGCTACCCGGAGATGGTCAAACTCGCCGATGGCGTGCCGGTGTATGTTCATGCAGATGAGAGCACGGGCTTCGTGCCCACCATCGACGCCATCCGCGAGAAGATAACCTCCCGCACGCGCGCCATCGTCGTCAACAGCCCGAGCAACCCCACCGGCGCGGTGTTCCCTCGCCAGACGCTGAAGGAGATCGCCGCTCTCGCGCTCAAGCATGACCTGTACATCATCTCGGACGAGATCTACGAGAAGATGGTGTACGACGGGCACGAGCACGTCAGCATTGCCAGTCTGGGCGAGGAGGTCAAGAGGCGTACCATCCTTGTCAACGGAATGTCGAAGGCATATTCGATGACCGGCTGGCGTATCGGCTATGCGGCAGCGGAGCGCGAGCTGATCGCCGCGATGACACGCATTCAGGACCAGTCGACCTCCAACCCGACTTCCATTGCCCAGCGCGCCGCGCTCGCCGCCCTGCAGGCGCCGGAGGATACAGTGAAGCAGATGGTCTCTGCCTTTGCCGAGCGGAGGCGCGCGATTGTGGACGGACTGAACAGCGTTCCCGGCTTCCGCTGTGCCGAGCCCGGAGGCGCGTTCTATGCGTTCCCGAACGTATCTGCTCTCTACGGCAAGCGGTGGGGCGACCGCGTCATCAACAACTCCGACGCCTTCGCCGAGTACCTGCTGGAGGTGGCGCGGGTGGCAGTGGTGCCGGGCAGTGGGTTCGGCGCGGACGAGAACATCCGCCTCTCCTACGCCTGCTCGATGGATACCATCCGCAACGGCATCGCCCGTATCGCCGAGGCAGTGCAGGCGCTGGGGGATTAGCCGAATAGTCTAGCCGCCCGCGCCGGGTGCGGTTGCACGGACCTGCCTCGTGCGCGGGCAGGTAACCATTCTTTCACCCGAAGCGTCTTATGCATGAAGCACTTCGGGTTAGAGGGGTGACCTGACGATGCCGTCATCGCCGGTTTTGAACGTTCACGTGTTCACCCGCGAGGGAAAACCCGTGCAAGGCGCCCATGTGCTGGTATGGCGTATCATTCCTGCAGGCGCGTTAAAGCCCCTGCCAGGCGAGTGGCGCACTTCCGCATCTGGTGAGGTGCGCGCCTCACTTCCCCTGCCCTCCAAACTGCTGACCGTCGCCAGAGAGAACGAGACCACCCTGCGCTTTCTGGTGCTGGCGTGGCATCCACAGGCAGGATGGGCATGGAGCGTTTCGGAGCTGGACGCCCTGCAGAGGCTGAAGCTGACCCTCACCTCGGCGGGACAGGGCATCATCACCGTGCAGAACTGTTTTGGTGAGCCTGCAGGCGGATTGACAGGCAGGCTGGTACAGTTGCGGCTTCCCGAGGTGGGCACGCCGGTGCCACTTCCCCGCATACCGGAGGCAATCCAGCAGACCGATGCGTCTGGCAGGCTGAGGGTGCTGTTGCCGCAGGGAGCCAGCGCCTACTGGGCGTGGGGCGGAGAGCTGCCGTACGGGATGCGCGAGCGTTTCCCTGCTCCCGTCGCGTTGATTGCAGGACGCGAACTGCGCGCGCGTTACCACCTGAGCACACGCTTGGTACATGGCAGACTGGTAGATGCTCGCACGCACCAGCCATTACGTGGGGAAACAGTCGTTTTACACACAGAGCCGGGCAAGTGGTTCAAGATGCTGCCGTGCGACTACGTAACCTTCACCGACGCACAGGGGTGGTTTCAGGTGTACCTGCCCCCTGAATACGGCAGTCCAGTGGTCGCCACTCGTTGCTGTTTTTCCACCGGTGACACACTCCCAGCAAGCCTGATCTCGCCCGATGAGCGACCGCCCATACAGGCACCCTGTGAACGATGGGAGCTGGGTGAGATTGCCCTCACGGCGCCGAATGCGTTCCTCACAGGAGAGGTAAAGGGAGAGAACGGTAAGCCAGCCCCCTACGCGCTGGTGGTCGCTCAAGGAAAACAGCCGTCCGCACAGGCAGGGATCGCAGAAGTTGCAGGTATCGTGACCACCTGCAGGGGGCTACGAAGAACCGTACGACTGCGTACGAGCCCCGGCACAGCACTCGTCTGCACGTTCGCGGACGCAAAAGGGCAGTTTCGCCTACCGCTACGAGAGGGGCAGTGGCAACTGCGGGCCCATCCGATACGCTCAGGGACTCGCCCTGACACCTCTTCACAAGGGCTGTCGATGGTACCTCCCGTCACCACAGAAACTCGCTGGACAGCGCTATCCTTACGCGCAGGTCAGACTGCTCATGTCCAGCTGGTAGTCAGTGCACGCGAACAGGCGCGAGTGATGCAGTCGTAGCCTGCTACCCGTACCGACCGTACTTTCGTACGAGCTCGACCACCCGGGCATATCGGGCAAGGCTGACCGTGGGCGGGATCGAGTGGTCACTATGGTACATGTAGCCTCCGCCCTCCATTGCCACGCACAGTTTGGAGCGTATCTCTTCCTCCAGTTCCTCGTCGGTGCCGTACGCCATCACATCCGCGCTGATGTTGCCAAAGAAAACAATCTGCGTACCATACAGATTCTTCAGCTCGCGCACATCGTTACCCGCACGTGCCTCCAGCGGCTGTATTGCATCGAACCCAGCCTCGATGAGCAAGGGGAGGAACTGGCGGACATCGCCGTCGCAGTGAAGCAAGAGCGGGATGCCGTGCACATCGCACCACTCCTTCACTCTGCGGTGGCACGGCATCAACAGCTGGCGATAGGTTCGCGGTGAAAACAGCATCCCGTTCTTGTAGCACAGGTCAGAAAAGAACCAGAGTCCGTCGAACCGGATCCCTTTCTCGACGCACATCTGGCACATGCCCAGCACGAAGTCCGTGACGGTGTTCAGGATGTCGGCGACGAGATCGGGCTGTTCAGCGATGAGGGACAGCGCCTGGCTGAAGCCCATCAGATGGTCCAGAATGTACCACATCGGCTCCACCGGCTCCACCACCACAAACCAGTCCTGCTCACGCCAGAAGCGGTAGGCATCCAGCATACCGGGATGTATGCGGTCAGGATCGACCTGCAGACGCTCTTTCACCGCCAGCCAATCGTCCCAGCTTTTCACCATGCCGTCGAGCCGCGCTGGTGGCGCGTAGGAACCTTTCCATTCCTTCACCACCAGCCCGTTCGCGTTGCGGTAGATGCGATAACGCTCGGTCTCCTCCAGGAGCTCCACTGGCAGTTGCAGAGAACAATCGAAGCCGAATCGCTCGATACGGTCCAGCCCAAAGAACTCCACCGGGTCAGCCCCGGCAGGGAAGCCCTCGCTCACCCAGCGCGTGAGCGTATCGGGCCAGAAGGTGATGTCCAGCATCGGCACGCGGTCGGGAATGCCTCGCGCCAACGTAGTTCGGATACGTTCACGGGAGTTCATGACGTCAGCCCATACTCTTCCGCTACGTAGAGCGAAGCGTAGTTCACATCCGCGCGACGGCGCAGGGCATCGGCATCCTCAGGCAGTTCGCTCAGAGCGTCTTCGATCATGCCCAGCCATCTCTGCTCGCGCGGCTCCAGCGTGAGATGCCCATCGTTAACTGCCCGTCGTATCTCCTCTACGGCAAAACGCGCCATGGTCAGCGTCCTCGCAAGATGGTCGTCGCCTGCCTGCACGAGGCGTCTGCCTGCCTCATACACCACATGGAGGTCCAGCATCAGCGCTTGCGGGTCGCGGTAGCGGTCGGAGATCACCAGCAGGTCGCGCAGAGCCTGCCCCTGCCCCTGCTTCAGCGCGGTGTTCATCAGACGACAGTCATAGCTCAGAATCTCGGTGAACACGGCAGGCGCATATCCGCCCAGCAGGCGCACATCCTGCACCGATTCGTTGCTCCAGAGGTCGCACACCGCCGCGGCGATGTTGCCCAAAGGAGACGAATGGGCGCACGCGCTGGACTTGCCCTCCATGCTGATCGGCACGCCGGTGATGGCTTTGATGACCGGGTTCTCGTAGCCACAGTCCTTCAGTGGTCCCGTTGCTCCCATCTCCACTGCCACCAGCGACCGCGGAACCGTCATCAAGCGCACGACTGCCGCCAGCACTTTGGGCAACAGCCCCTGATGCGCTAACTGCATGGCGGTATTTCCGAAACCACACGCCGTATCCCCGCCGGGCACCACTTTGTACCGACGGGCAATATCCACAATCGCGCTCCACAGGTGCTCCATGTCGCGCGGCGCCAGCACGCCCAGCGCGAAAACAATACCCTCCATATCGCCCTGCACCAGCGCGTGGTCGGACACCTCCTTACCGCCGGTGCTCTCTATCGACAGGATGTCCGCGCCAGCGTCCGCACAGCGTTCGAATGCCTGGAGCATGGTGGCGAAGTGCTGTCCGGTGCGCATACGCGGCGGTCGCTCTTGCTCGCGGATGTCTGCCACGGTCACGCGCAGGGCGGACCGCAATCCGTACCTCTGCCCGAACTCTTCCATGACCTGCTTGATGTCCGCCGTGACCAGCGCGCCCCAGTCTGGATACAGGGTGAGTTCGTACAGGTGCTCCAGCTCCAGCACCACCGCCGACAGCCCCTGCTGTACCGCTCGGGTCAGGATGCGTTCCACCATCTCGCGGAATCGCTGGCGGACGTCTGGCAGGGTCTCTTCACGGATCGCCATCGGCGGCAGGGTGAAGTTGACTTCCGGAATGACTTCCCCCGCGCCAATCAGCACACCGCTTCCGCAGGCGATAGGCTTCACCGCCGAGCCAAAAATCATCTCCTCCGCGGAGGAGTATGCCATAGTGGTTGCCGGTGTTCGAGAACGGCTCATGATTGTGCCTCCTGAAAGGTTTCCCTTCCTTGTTCACCCGCTCACGCAAATGTTGGGGTGCTACCCTCCGCCTTCCATCTTGCCCACGATGCCTCCTTCGGTCATCGGGCGTGGGTCGAGCAGGCGGTCGAGATCCTCCGCGCTCAGGTCGGTCATCTCCAGCGCGACCTCTTTCAAAGATCGCCCTTCCGCGTACGCACGCTTGGCAATCTGCGCCGCCCGGTCGTAGCCGATCACCGGGTTCAGCGCGGTGACCAGAATCGGGTTCTTGCCCACTGCCTCGGCGATACGCTCACGGTTGACCGTGAACCCCGCCACCGCTTTGTCCGCCAGCACGCGCACTGCGTTGCCCAGGATGGTGATAGACTGCAGGAGGTTGTGCGCGATGAGCGGAAGCATCACATTCAGCTGGAAGTTGCCGTGCTGGTTGCCCAGCGCCACCGCCACGTCGTTCGCCATCACCTGCGCGCACACCATCATCACCGACTCGCAGATCACCGGGTTCACTTTGCCCGGCATGATACTGCTACCCGGCTGGAGGGCGGGCAGAGCGATCTCCCCCAGCCCGGCGATGGGACCGCTGTTCATCCACCGCAGGTCGTTGGCGATTTTCATCAGCGCAGTGGCAGTGGTCTTCAGGTGACTGCTCAGCTCGGTGGCGGTATCCATTGCGGATTGTGCCGCAAAGTGGTTATCGCTCTCCACAAACGGGATGCCGGTGCGTTCCGCCAGCTTCTGTGCTACGCGCGAGGCGAACTCGGGATGCGCGTTGATGCCCGTGCCGACCGCCGTACCGCCCAGCGCCAGTTTCGCCAGCCGCGGCAGGCAGGACTCGATCCGCTCGATACTCTGCTGTACCTGATATGCCCATCCGCCGATCTCCTGGCTCATGCGTACCGGCATGGCATCCATCAGGTGTGTTCTGCCCGTTTTCACCACATCATCCAGCTCCTCCGCCCGCCGCTGGAGCGTGGCGTGCAGGTGGCGCAGGGCAGGCAAAAGCACCTCCTGCACCTCCAGATAGGCACTCACATGGATGGCGGTCGGGATCACGTCGTTGGAGGATTGCCCCATGTTCACGTGGTCGTTGGGATGCACCAGCTTACTGCCGACCTCGCCGCCCAGTATCTGCGTGGCGCGGTTGGCAATCACCTCATTGGCGTTCATATTGGTGGACGTGCCGGAACCGGTCTGGAAGATGTCGATGGGGAAGTGCTCATCCCAGCGTCCGTCCGCCACCTCCTGTGCCGCCTGCTGGATCGCCTCAGCTTTCTCGCGGTCGAGCAAGCCCAGCTCGGCGTTTACCTCTGCTGAACAGCCCTTGATCAGCCCCAGGGCACGGATGAACACGCGCGGAAAGCGGATACCGCTGATCGGGAAGTTCTCCACCGCACGCTGGGTCTGCGCCCCATACAGTGCATCGGCAGGCACCTGCACCTCGCCCAGCGAGTCGTGTTCTATCCGATACTGGCTCATCCTCAACCCCTCCTCGAAATCGCTCACGCTAATATTTCACTGCGCAAAGATACTTACCTGCCCTTTGAGCACCGTTCCCGCTGGCAGATCGCCCACAGGAACCATAAAGCTGGCGGAATGGTTGAGCAGATGGCACTCGCGCCCGCCGATGCTCAGCGAGCCGGCAAGCGCATAGCCATTGATGACGAAGAAGAACAGGCGACAATCGCGAGCGGTCTGGTCCACTTCCAGGCTCAGCAAATTGCTTCGGGATGTCACCTGCCCCCCGCCGTCGTCCGTCTCATAGGTAGCCGCTGCCTGAAGATGAAGTACACGCCGCGGCTGAGGGTTCACCACAGTGAACCTGATGGTGGAAATCGTATTGCCGGGCAGGTTGCCACGAGCGCCCTGTACCACCAGACGCACAGGGTACTCATTGCCGGATTCCGCCCACGTGCGCAGGATGGCGTCCGCACACGCCTGCATTGCCGTACACACGACCACGAGCGCGCCCACCAGCAGGCGCAGTGTTTGCCTGGTCATGGAGGTCTCCCTTTCCCGAGATACAAATCACACCCTCATTGCGGACACAAGAAGATTCTGCGCGAATAATTCCGGGATTTATGTTTCGTTACGCTGTACCGGTATTCCTTGCCACAGGGATACTATCACAGGAAGCGCAATCCTTCCCGGCAGGAAAGCGCCTTTGTGTGTGCGAATATCATATCGCGCCTGACCACTACAGGAACACAGGAGGCAGAGGGTTGCTACTGCACAGTGTCGCCAGCTGGATTGCCGCGCGAAAAGCCCGTGAACAGACTCTTGAGGCAGAGATGCCTGCTCCCCGTGTGGTAACCCTCCGCGCCGTGCTTCTCGGATTGCCTCTCATTGCTATCAACTGCTTCTGGATTACGGTGGTGGAAGTCAGGCTGTATACGCTGGACGGCACGTCTCTGCCCCTGTTTATCACCCCGATTTTCATGCTGTTTGTGCTGATTATCCTCAACATGTTCTGGAGGTGGTTCAGCCCACGCTCCGCGCTATCGCCAGGCGAACTGCTGACCATCTACATCATGCTGGTCATCTCCTCCACGCTGGCGGCACACGACATGCTGCAGAATATGTTCGGCGTGCTGGGACACCCCGTGCGCTTTGCCACACCGGAGAACAACTGGAAAGCGCTGTGGTTCGACTACCTGCCCTGGTGGCTGTTCGTGCGGGATGAAGATGTGCTGAGGGACTTCTATCAGGGCAACGTCTCGCCATACCGGTGGCATCGTATCCTGCCGTTCCTGAAGCCCCTGTTCTTCTGGGCGATGCTGATTTTCGCGCTCATCGGTGTGATGCTGGGCGTGAACATGCTCCTGCGACGCTTCTGGACGGAACACGAGCGACTGGTCTTCCCAATCGTGCAGTTGCCGATGGCGATGACGGGGCACATCGGGGGCGTGCCCTTCTTCCGGCAGAAACCGATGTGGATCGGCTTCACGCTGGCGATGGCAATCAGCGGGCTGAACGGTATCCACTGGCTGTACCCTTCTGTGCCATACATCCAGTACATTAAGCTCTACGACCTGCGTCAGCACATCACCAACCGACCGTGGGACGCCGTTGGCTGGACGCCCATCAGTATGTATCCGTTCGGCATTGGTCTGGCATTCTTCACCCCGCTGGATTTGCAGTTCTCGTGCTGGTTCTTCTACGTGGCGCGCAAACTGTTTCAGGTGGTGGGCGCGGTGTTCGGCTGGGATGCTCCCACCAACGTTGGCTTTCCCTTCTTCCCCGAACAGGCGGCTGGCGCGTGGACGGCGCTGGGCATCGTGGTGGTGTATGGGGCACGCCGGTACTTCGTGACCGCATGGCGTGAGGCGTGGGCGCAAAACCCCACCGACCACGAAGAGAGCCGCCGTTTCCGCTGGGCGTTCGGACTGATCGCGGTGTCGTTGACCGCTATCATCGTCTTCGCGCAACAGCTGGGCATCTCGTTCTGGGTGGGGGTGACCTTCTTCGCCATCTACTTCCTGCTCGCCATCACTATCACTCGTGTGCGCGCCGAGCTGGGTACCCCGCATGAGATATATTTCGTGAACCCCAACCGCATGATGACCGCGCTGTTCGGCACGCAGGCGATCGGCACGCGCGACCTGACGCTCATCCAGACGCTCTACTGGTTCAACCGCGGCTACCGCTCGCACCCGATGCCCAACCAGCTGGAAGCAATGAAGATGTTCGAGCACTACCCGAAATCGCTGAACAGGCTCATCTGGGTGATTCTGGTTGCCACGCTGTTCGGCTTCGTGGCGACGTGCTGGGCGAACCTGCACGTTACCTATCGCGCCGGCGCGGATGCCAAAGCGGTCGGGTTCAAGGACTGGCTGGGCTGGGAGTCGTTCGGCTGGCTGACCAACTGGATCAACGCCCCGGTGAAACAGGAAAGCACGCGGATCGGCTACATGATGGGCGGTTTCCTCATCGTGGTGTTCCTGCGAGTGATGCGCAACATCTTCCTGTGGTGGCCCCTGCATCCGGCGGGGTATGCGCTGGCAGTCTCCTACGCCATGGACTACTTCTGGTTCAACTTCTTCATCGCGTGGGTCATCAAGGGTCTGCTGATTCGATACGGCGGAATGCGCGCCCACAACATCGCCGTACCCTTCTTCCTGGGGCTGATTCTGGGCGACTACACCATGGGCTCGTTGTGGAGCATTCTGGGCGCAGTGATGGACGTACAGACCTACAAGATTTACATCTGACGGCTTTTACACGCCCCTCTCCCAAAGCTTTGGGAGAGGGGCAGGGGGTGAGGGATCAACCTTTCACTCGTCTCCGGTCTGCCCGAAGTTGCGCACCAGGATACCGAAGTCGAACAGCGTGACCTCCTGGTCGCCGTCCAGGTCCGCCTCCGGGTTCCAGTTGCTGTCGCCGGGCGCACTACCGAAGGCAGATACCAGCTTGCCGAAGTCGAACAACGTCACTTCGTTGTCTCCATCGATATCGCCGTTCAGCAGAGACACGTTCACGCCGGTGACGTTCGCGCCGTTCACCTGTACGTTGCCCACCAGTTTGCGCAGCCAGTGGCTGGCTTTGAACGCCAGGTCGTAGTTGCCGTTGGGCACGTCGGGTACCGAGTATGCGCCGGTGCTGGAAAGGTTCACGGTGAGCGTGCGGATGGGGTTGGGACTGCCCGCGTTGCGCAGCTGGATGGTCACGGGCACGGTGGTGATATCGCCGCCGAAGTCATTCAGCTCCACACGCCCGCTGATGGTGTAGGTTCGCACTATGGGACGCGCCGGTCCTCCGGAGGTGGTCCACCAGGTGAAGACAACCCACTCTTCCCAGATCCAGTCCCAATACGCCATCTGCCCTTCCAGCCGCGTGCCGTTTTGCTTGATCGTGCCCTGCCAGACCACGTCGGTGTTGCCCACGCCGGGGATATTGGCGACACCGGAGAAAGAGATGGTATCCCCGTCTACCCTGCCGGAGACGTTGTACTGTCCCAGCGGGTTGTTGTTGGGAGGCAGGTACTGCACTCGCCCGGTGAACTCCCCGGTGCTGGTGTTCATGCTGAAGAAACGGATGTTGCCGTCGAACACGAAGCCGTAGTAGACGTCCCTGATCTGCGCCGTCCAGTAGGTGTTGGAGACGTCCCAGTTGGGCGGTGCGCTAAATGCAGGCAGAGCAGACGCAAGCAGGAGAAACATCAGCCAACCGCGTTTCATCGCGTTGACACCTCCTTTCGGCTCTCAGGGTGCCACAGCTATTTTAGCACAAGACTGCGGTACAGTCGAGCACTGCGCGGACTGATTTGGACATTCGTGCCCTTTCGGGATATAATCTCAGTGCGGAAGGAGGATAGAGGAAAAACCGTGTTAGCCCGTCTGGAAGAGGTCGAAAAGCGTTTTGAGCAGATCGAGCAGGCTCTGGCAGACCCGCAGGTGGCGTCGGACCCGAAGGAACTGCAGAGGCTGGGCAAGGCGCACGCCGAGCTGGAACCCATCGTGCAGGCGTTTCGGGAGTACCGCACCACGCTCCAGCGCATCGCGGACGCCGAGTCGTTGCTGGATGATCCCGAAATGCACGATCTGGCGCAGGAAGAGCTGGACAACCTGAAAGCCCTGCGCGAACAGCAGGAACACCAGCTGAAGCTGATGCTCTTGCCCAAAGACCCCAACGACGAGCGCAACGTCCTGCTGGAAATCCGAGCCGGAACCGGAGGCGAGGAAGCTGCGCTGTTCGCTGCGGAGCTCGCGCGCATGTACATGCGCTACGCCGAGCGCCGCGGATGGAAGTACGAAATACTCGACCTGCAGGAAACCGGAATCGGCGGATACAAGGAGATTGTGCTGTTGATCGAGGGCAAGGGCGCGTACAGTGCGTTGAAGTACGAAAGCGGGGTGCATCGCGTCCAGCGCGTACCCGTCACCGAAAGCAGTGGGCGCATTCACACCTCCGCCGCGACAGTCGCCGTCCTGCCCGAAGCAGAAGACGTGGAAGTGGAAATCAACCCGGAAGACCTCGAGATCGACACCTTCCGCGCAGGCAGTGCAGGCGGACAGCACATGCAGAAGAACGAAACCGCCGTGCGCATCCTCCACAAGCCGACCGGCATCGTGGTGACCTGCCAGGACGAACGCTCGCAATTGCAGAACCGCGAGAAGGCGATGCGCATGTTGCGTACCCGTCTGTATGACCTGCAACGCCAGCAGATGGAGGCAGAACGCACCGCCACGCGCAAGTCGCAGGTCGGTACGGGCGACCGGAGCGAGAAAATCCGCACCTACAACTTCCCACAGGGGCGCGTGACCGACCACCGCATCGGGCTGACCATCTACAACCTGCAGGAGATTCTGGACGGCGATATTCAGCCCTTCGTGGACGCGCTGATTGCCGAGGACCAGGCGCGCAAACTGCAGGAGGCGGACGCGGAAACAGCGATTGCAGGGTCGAGGAGCTGACGAATGAATCGAAGCCGAGAGGTACCTCTTCTATGCCGAAGAAATCGTTCGGTTCTGTGACGGTCTTTTATCCTGAGTACTCGCGTGAGGAGGTCATCCAGCTCCTGCAGGAACGCCTGCCCATCCTGAACGCGCACCTGCGCCTGCGGTTTGTCGCCCTGTTCGGCTCGTACGCTACCGACACCTACACGGCGTTCAGCGATATCGACCTGCTGGTGGTGTACGAGGGCGAGGTTCGAGAGGACGCCTTCGCGCTGGTCAAGAAGACGTTGCAAGTGCGCGGGCTGGAGCCACACGTGTTGAGCGTGGACGAGTTCCGCGCCGTCTTTCCCACCTGGCAGAGGATGCTGAAGGACGGCATCCCCCTCTGGGGCGAGATGCCTTCGCTATAACCTGCTGTGCCGATCTACAGATTCCTTCGCCACTGCCTTGCACGCTTTCGCAGGTCAGAGGGCACCTCCGGGTCTGCCTGCAGGCGTTCCAGCAACAGCGCCGCCTCCGGCATCTGCGCCTCCCTTGCCGCCTGCCCCAATGCCCAGCGCAACTGCCATTGCTCGGCATCGGCAAAGCGACCCCACTGCTCTCGCAGCCAGCCCGCGTCACCCAGATCGCCCAGGGCGCGCAGACACTCCTCGCGCACACCCAGCGGGGCGCGTTCATCCAGAGCAACGTAGCGCAACGCAGGCAAGGCATCCGGATTCTGCTGAAACGCCAGCGCGTGTGCGGCAGCCACTCTCGGGAGCGCCGTCAAGGACACCGGTCCGTCTGCTTCCCTCTGCAGGATTTCCACCAGTTTGGGCACGCTGGCGGGGACGCGAATACGCCACAGCGCCATGATTGCCTGATGGCGCACCTTCGGTTCGGGGTCGTCGAGAAGTTCCACCACGCGCTCGGCAACCAGTCCAGAGGTGAAGAGGTGGGCGCAGGCGGGGTCGTCATCGTACTGCAGGCACAGCAACGCACGCCAGCGGCTCTCCACGTCAGGCTGACGGCTCAAATCCAGCCACTGCTGTTCGTCAATAACATCTGGCTCAGCATACTGCCTACACATTTGCGGCACCTACCCGATCGTTCTGTCTCTCCTCCACAGCACCGTCTGCATGCTGATGGAGTCGTACCCACAGGGCACCCGTCTGCCCTACCATAGCCAATGTCAAGAGACACTGCTGAACAAACCAGCACCCTGCAACCACATATCGATGCCATAAAGACGGAAGCGTTCCCTCTTGGCGCAAATCCCATGTCCAGACCAGCACAATCAGTCCACACGGGATCATACCGAGCACGCAGGACATCAGCTTGTCAAACGGAGGGTTGTCTTCTCCGGCAAAAATACGAAGGTTCCCCTCCTCACCCCGGCTCATTGCCCACACCAAAACGGCAATGACCACCAACCAGAGTTGTAAGGAGCGAAAATTACGGAACACCCAGCACAGCCACGCCATGTCCTGGCTAAACAGCATACCAGCAATCAAGTAGCCGGAGATGTTGAGCAAACCGACAAGCGTAGCCGTACCGAAAATCAGAGCAATCCATCGTCTGGTTCTACTCATTGCTCTCGCACCCTCAGAGCGAGCACGTGGGTAGCCCGCTCTCGTTGTAGTTTGGTGTTGCTTATGGTATAGCACTGCTGGAGCGCTTTGTCAAGATTGTTACGCGGTTATTTGAAATCTCATAGTCGTAGCATGGGCGTCCCCGCCCATGTGTGCTAAAATCCGCCTCCACCGCCCTCGTCGTGTCATCGGAAGCGGTCAAGCCGCGCGTTGCAGATGGGCAGGATGCCCGCGCCACGATGGAGGACGAGCCTCCCGGTGAGCCGACCGGCGGTCATCGGCTCGGCAGAAGCCTCGCCCTCCAATTTGCTTGTCATATTAAGGCGCAAGCCGAAGCATCTCAGGAGATTCTTCGCTTCGCTCAGAATGACGGTAATAGATGACAGAATGAACCCACCATTTGTCATGCTGAGGCGCAAGCCGAAGCATCTCAAGAGATTCTTCGCTTCGACCAGAATGACAGAAAGATTAATCAAAAGAACAACATCAAACAACAGTACGCAGGGAGCGCAGTTTGTGTACCGCCTTCACCACCTGTTCGATGGTGTAATCGATCTGCTCTTCCGTGTTATCCTTGCCCAGTGTAAAGCGCACTGAGCCTTCGATAAGATGGCGGTCAATGCCCATAGCTACCAGCACATGAGAAGGCTCGGTATCGCCCGATGAGCAAGCCGCCCCCGCCGAGCAGTAGATGCCGACGGCGTTCAGCGACAGCACGAGCGTCTCGCCTTCCACCCCGCCAAAAGCGAGGTGCGCGTTGTTCGGCAGGCGTTGCACCGGATGTCCGGTCAGCACCACATCAGGCACGCGCTCCACAATGCCCTGAACCAGCCGATCTCGCAGGGCACGCATGCGCTCCATCTCCTCTGTTCCACAGCGCATCGCCCGCTCCGCCGCCGCGCCGAAGCCCACGATGCCCGGCACGTTGTAGGTGCCGCCTCGCCGTCCTCGCTCCTGCCCGCCGCCGTCCAGCAGAGGGCGCAGTGGCGTGCCCCTGCGTACCACCAGCGCCCCTACTCCCTTCGGACCATACAGCTTGTGTGCAGAGATGGATAGCATATCCACTCTCATCGACTGAATGTCCACCGGTATCTTGCCCACCGTCTGCACCGCGTCGGTATGGAAGGGGATACCATATTCCCGCGCGATGGTCGCGATCTCAGTGATGGGCTCGATGGTGCCCACCTCGTTGTTGGCGTGCATCACGGTGATGAGGCCGGTACTCGGCTGGATCGCCCGGCGCACGTCATCGGGGTCTACCATACCCGTGCTGTCCACCGGTACGAAGGTGATTTCCCAGCCCTGCTCACGCAGTGCCTCGCACGCCTCCAGCACCGCGTGGTGTTCGACGGGTGTGGTGATGAGGTGGCTTTTGCGCCCGCGCCATGCCCGCGCCACGCCTTTGATCGCCCAGTTATCGCTCTCCGTACCCCCGCTGGTAAAGTAGACGTCATCTGGGTCGGCGTTTACCAGCTGGGCAACCTGCTCACGGGCGCGCTCTACCGCCTCCCGCGCCTCCTGACCCAGCGTGTAGATAGCAGAAGGGTTCCCAAAAGCGTGCTGAAGGTATGGCAACATCGCCTCCAGCACTTCGGGCGCCACAGGCGTCGTCGCTGAATGGTCCAGATAGACGAACTGCATCGGATACTACCGGCAAGCCATGGTGGGATACAGCTCGGTAATGGGACAGTTGCCGTTCGCCTGCACGCCACAGCGCAGGCAGATCTCCTCCACCATGCGATTGTCGCGCTCCACGGCCGTGACGATGAACGCCCGCAGACCGTCGACCAGCGCCCGGCGGTCCTCCGGGTCCATCTCATCGAGCACCTGCTTCAGCCGAGCGGTGCGCTCTTCCTCCACCTGGCGGGTCAGGCGTTCGCCCTTCTCGGTCAACTGCACTTCCACAAACCGCCGGTCAGCGGGATTGCCGTGACGGGTCACCAGCCCTTTGCGCACCAGGCGGTTGAGCATGTTGGTCGCGGACGGATAGCTGATGTCCAGCCCTTCCGCCACTTCGCCAACAGTCGCGTTCTTGTGCAGCCAGATATAGCGCATCGCCTGCAACTGTGGCAGGGTGATCTCCTCATGCGTCAGTTCTGCTACCAGTCGCTCGCTCAGGCTCTTGGTCAGTATCTGCGAGAACAGGTTGGAGACGCGCACTGCATACTCGTAATCCGCTTCCATCGCCTTCATGATGTGTTCACCTGCTTTCGTGATTTTGCTTACCCTAGATAAAGTATATCACATTCGGTTTACTAATGCAAACATATTGAACAGGTCAACATTTTTCATGACAGGCTTACCTGGCTATTTACGCGCTGGTACGGCACGGCAGTTATGTTCACTCGCTAATATTTTACCCCAAGCGCCTTGCCAAAAGATACAACTGTATGGTACACCGCAGGAACCCCACACCACAATGGTGAACAGTTATATAACACTGAACCCGCACGGGAGGATACCATGCACCGAATCGGTTTCATCGACCACCATCTGAATAACTTCCACGCGAACACCTTCATCAAGCTCCTGCACGAAGACCTTGCGTCGGAGGAAGTGAGGGTCGTGGCGGCGTGGGAGAGCCACCCTGCCGGCGAGGACTGGTGCCAGCAACACGGCGTGGAGCGTAAAGCCACCATTGCCGACGTGGTTGCCAGCGTGGACTCGGTGATGGTGCTGGCGCCGGACAATCTCGCCGACCACCTTGCGCTGTGCCAGCAGGTACTGCCCGCAGGCAAACCGACCTTCATCGACAAACTGCTCTCTCCCAGTCTGGACGATGCGCACCAGATCGTGGAGATAGCCCGGCAGGCTGGCACGCCCATCATGTCGTCGAGCGCTCTGCGATTCGCGGTGGAGCTGGAAGCGATGCGCCCCCACCTCACCGATACCATCACCGAATCGTTCGCACGCGGTATGGGTGAATGGATGGGCTACGGAGTGCATACGCTCGCGCTGGTAGCAGGACTGATGGGCACCGGAGCCGCGCGCGTGGTGGACGTGGGTACGCCTCAGAGCCGTATCGTGGCGGTAGACTATGCGGACGGACGCCGCGCGACGGTGGAGGTGCGCGATTGTGAGAACATGTGGAACGTGTTCCCGTGGGTGTTCGGGGCGAAGGTAGGCAACACCTACCACGTGGATACGGTGAAAGACTACACCGGCTTCTATCGCAACCTGATGGCAGAGGCGGTCAAGTTCTTCAAGACCGGTGAGTCAGTCGTATCACCAGAGGAGGCACTAGAGATCGTCGCCATCCTGAACGCGGCGAATCGCTCTCAGCAGGCAGGAGGCGCGTGGGTGACATTGTGAGCAGGATTCGGCGCGGCGTCCCGCGAATTTTGGTCATTGAGAACACGGGTTGTGAGGAGGATACTGCAGTGGAGAAGCGCTCCACCAACCGTTTGACCCGGCGCGAGTTTCTGCGAGAGGGTGCTGTGGTTGCGGCAAACCTGGCGCTCACCGCTCTGCCACACGCCAGCATGGCTCAGGAACAAACCCCTCCCCGCAAGCTGAAGCAGGACGTGACGTGGGGGCTGGTCAGCCGATTGCCTCTTCAGCAGGCGATCACCGAGTTGAAGCGCATCGGCTTCCAGGGCGTGGAGATGGCGCCGCGCAACGTGTGGGACGATATTCGCGCCGCGGGGTTGCGCATCGTCACGATGGTCGGGCACGCCTCTCTCACCGACGGGCTGAACCGCAAAGAGAACCACAGTCGCATCGAGGAGGAACTGCACCGCAACATCGACCTCGCTGTGCAGTACGACATCCCCGTTCTCATCTGCTTCTCGGGCAACCGGCGCGGCATCTCCGATGAGGAAGGCATCGAGAACACCGCCGAGGGACTGAAGCGCATCGCACCCTACGCCGAGCAGAAGGGCGTGACGCTCGCCATAGAACTGCTGAACAGCAAGGTGGACCATCCCGATTACCAGTGCGACCGCACCTGGTGGGGCGTGGAGGTGTGCAAGCGAGTCAATTCCCCGCGCGTGAAACTGCTCTACGACATCTACCACATGCAGATTATGGAGGGCGACCTGATCCGCACCATCCGCGCGAACATCCAGTACATCGCGCACTTCCACACGGCGGGCAACCCGGGACGGCGCGACCCGGACGAAACTCAGGAGATTTACTACCCGGCGGTGATGCGCGCCATCAAGGAGACCAGATACGATGGCTTCATCGGACACGAGTTCGGGCCCAAAGGCGACCCTATCGAAGCCATCCGCAAGGCGTACCGTATCTGCGATGTTTAGGTGAACAGGGCATCGGCAACTGCTGATGCCCTGTTTGGTAACTGCAGGCATGTCACAGCCACGTCCTCAGAACCGTCCCTCAGTACCCACTGCACGCTGGCAGAGGCAGGGTGACCGCTACCTCGCTTCTACCCGAGCCTACACCTTGGCGCTCAGTGCTGGCGACGGTTCGATCCTCGCCCTCGAAACCCGACGTTCCGGCAAGCCGGTTCTGCGCGGAGGGGAATACGGTCTGTGGTATCTGCGGTTCCGCAGTGGAGCCACCCTCGCCGCGACCGGGTTGACCAGTCAGGCGCAGATAGCAGGCAACGTATTGACCTTGCGCTATGAACACCCACAGGCGAACGTGACGGTGCAGATAATCGCTCATGACGAACACGTCGACTGGCTCGGAGAGGTTCAGCCACAAACTGATGTGGTTCTCGAGTTCTCTTTACCTGCTCGATTGCGCTTCAGCCCGCAAGACCTGAGCCGTCTGGTCTGCCCAATGGACGGCAATCAATCTGTCGGTATTGCCCTGCATGGAGGCTTCTTCGAACAACAGCCCCAGCACCAGCCATCCGGATGGCAACATGTGCTTGCAGGTCCCCAGGGCTATGTGCGGCTCTTCGGCGGTGCGCTCGATCAGCGTCCGGACAACGACCCGCCTGTCGAGCTCTTTCCGACCGAGCAAGCCCGACGCTGGCTCCCCGACAGAGTGATAGCCCTCCTGACCGGCAGTCGTGCCATAGTCAATCGCCCTTCGCGCCCTGAACAGGTGGATGTGGTGCTGGTGGGCTCGCCCCACGGCGCCTACTTTGCAGGGCGACGACTCGGTGCGGGGGTGCTGTGGCGAGTGGGAGGGCGCGTCGAGTCAGCGCATAAAGCGCTGGTGCTGTCGCTGGTGACAGGTGTGCTGGAACAGCTGGGCTCGGGTGGACGGGTCGGACTGATTGCGCTCCAGAACGGTCCCCGCAGTGGGGGCTGGTCAGCGATTGCAGTAAACGAATGGCAAACCCGTCTTGCCGACCTGGGGTCAGCTACACAGGAGCGTATCCAGAGCGTACTCCTCGATAGCGTGCCAGCGTTGCAGAAAGCCCTGCAGGAAGGTAACCTGCTCGCCATCATCAACCCGTACGGCGAGTGGCTCCCTTCGGCGTCAACCGACCTCACCGGCATTCTGGAAGCGATCCGGCGCTACGTGGAACGGGGCGGACACTGGTTCGAGACCGGCGGCTACCCGTTTTTCTACGCCCTGCAACCCGTGCGCTACTACTCGATGCGCGTCACCTATCCTCCCGCCTTCGCCGACTTCCTGCACTGGGATACCCGCGCGGGGTCTGCCTCTCTGTATCGGGTGCACCCACGCACGTGGCAAGCGTGGGACAGAACGAACCTGTTCGTGCCCGGCTGGCTGGCGTGGGGCGGTGATGAGCGAGGAGGCTATGCCGAGCGGTCCTTCGGCACATACGTCGCGCCCGGCAGCACGTGGAAAGCGCCCGCCGTACGGTTGCTTGTGAACAAAACCGCCCCGCAGGCTCTCACCGTCTATGCGCGGGCGAACGGCATGAAGCGCCGTCTTAAGGACAAGATGCCCCGCCCACTGCTGGAGCGGTTCAAACGGGCACTGCTCGTTTACTATGCGGGCAACGCCAGAGAGAAGAGGCAGTCTCTGTCCCGGTTGCCCGTGCCCACCCTGATCCACTTTGCGGACTATCTGAAGGGTGGCTTCGATAAAGAGTATCCCGACCATCTGCCGCCGCATCCGCAGTTCGGCACGGCGCAGGAGCTCGCTGTGTTCCTGCGGGAGGCGCGACGCATGGGACACCTGGTCATGCCCTACACCAACCCCACCTGGTGGTGCGACGACCCGAAAGGTCCCACTTTTCAACGCGAGGGCGACGCCCCGCTCCTGCGCACTCTCGACGGGCAGCTATCGCGCGAGCGCTACGCCCAGAACGAGGGCTACACCATCTGCTTCTGGCATCCTGCCGTGCAGGAGGCGAACCGACGCACACGCAAGCAGTTCACAGACGAGTTCCCCGTGGACATTCTGTTCCAGGACCAGTGCGGCGCGCGCGGGTGGCAGTACGACATGAACCCCGCCTCCCCCACACCCTTCGCCTACATTGAAGGTCTGCTGAGCATGGTGGCGGAGGACAGTCAGCATATTCCCCTCTCCACCGAGGCTGGGTGGGATTGGGTGGCGGAATATGTTTCGCAGATTTCGGGAATGGGATGGAGCCTCGTGCCCACGGAACACGCACCGGATTGGGTGGTGCTGTTGCGCGAGCAGATTCCCGCGCGTCTCTGGGAGGTCTTCCCGCTGGCGCAGTACCTGGCGCACCACAAAACGGCAATGACCCTGCACAACCTGGGGCAGTCGGTGACCAATCGGGAGGTGCTGGCGTGGGTGCTGGGACTTGGCTTTGCGCTGATTGCTCGCGTCAGCGCGCCGTCGCTGGCACAGGACGCCCCGCGTGAGTGGCTCCGCTGGCTCAGCCGGCTCCAGCAATCGGTGTGCGCCCGCTATATTGGCGAACCACTGCGCCAGTTCCACCACGAGAAGACGCGCGACGGAGATGGCGTGCTTCACTCCGACTACGGCAGAGTGCAGGTGGTGGCGAACCTGAATCCCCATCCCCAGCAGGTGCAGGCTGGAAGGCACAGGGTGACACTGGCGCCCTTCGGCTTCTATGCGACCGGCGAGGGCATGGTCGCAGGCAACCTGTATCGGGTCGGGGGACGCGAGTTCGCACCTGAGGGTGTGTCGTTCGTGCTGGAGACAGCGAAGGGCACGGAGCTGTGGGTTTACGCCCGCGCAGGAGAGGAGCTCGCCGTTCCCCTGCCCCGCCCGGCGGATCGGTTGCGTCTTGCGTGGGACGGTGGCGCTGTCACCAGCAGTGCTGTCAATCAGGGAGCATGCTTCTTCTCGGTACCTGCGCAGGGCGCTGGTTCTGATGTAGCAACGCCACCCCCCCATCTCGCAAACAGGGCGCCGCGCCACTGGAGCGGAACACGCCTGCGCGTCGGCGTGCTGAACCTGCCCGGTCTGACACCCGTCTGGACAGACATCTCCCCTGAACGCTGGCTGGAGACACTGGCAGGATGGTCGCAGGCGCGCCGCCTTGCCATCTCGGTGGAACCCATCCGCTCGGTAGAGGAACTCTTGAAAGCACTGGACGAGGGTACGCCGCCCTGGTTCGCCATTGTCAATCCCTATGGAGAGGTCTTCCCTGTCGCCAGAAGCGGGGACTGGCAGTCCATGCTGGAACGCATTCGTCGGTATGTGCGCCACGGCGGTATCTGGTGGGAAACCGGCGGTTACTCGTTCTACATCGCCTGCCACCCCACGCGCGACGGATGGACGCAGGAAGTTATCGGCGGAAGAGGGATGGACTCGCTGGGTTTGCCTGTGGGCGGTGGTGCAGTGGAACAGACGCCAGAACCTTTGCAGGTGACGGAAACGGGCAGGGCATGGCTGGGCGACGCGGTGGCAGAACGGGTATCCGGTCTTCGCAGTACGGTGAATCGCGGCTTGCCGCGTAGCGAACACGCTCCCGCACACGTGGGTATCGTCTCCGGGAGGCGCGATGACTTCATCGGCGGATACCGGCTGAGCGGATGGGGCTGGCTGTGGCGGGTGGGCGGTATGCGACCAAACCCTGAAGTGGTATTGCCTGTGGCTGCTGGAGTACTGGAGCGGCTGTATCAGCATCCGCCCATCCCGCCCGGAGCTGACGGCGTGCGCAGGGTGTGGCACGCGCGGATCTCGGCATAACACGACGGAGGAGAACAGCAGATGAGGTGGTCCTGCGGTATCTGGTGGCTGGTGTGCTGTGGCGCTTTACTCAACGGTGTGCAGGCGCAGAGCCTCAAATCCCCCTGGATTGAGATACAGTATCGCGGCACGAACGGGGTCGAAGTACGGTTCGCGGGTGTCAGCCTGATCCGCGAGTCTTCCCTGCAATCCGCCAGTCCCGGCTGGTCCACGGCATATTACTCGTCGGGAGGAACCGCCCCGCGTGTCAGGGTAGACATCCAGCAGAGGCTACTGATTGCCGAGCACAGCAGACTGGGTTCGCCCTTCACGGCAACGGAGCAGTGGCAGTTGCTGGACGATGCCACCCTGCGGGTGACCTTGCGCTGTGCCATCACCGAGGAGGTACCCGCCATTGCGGAGTACTGTGTCGGGTATCTTCGCGCTCAGCCGCTGGTGGGTGCCTCCTATACAGCGGAGACACCCACCGGTGTTGCTCGCGGTGTGATTCCTGCGGTCATTCCAACAGCAGACAGGAACCGCAACACCTACGCGCGAGGTTTCCGGAAGCTGACACTGCAGACTCGGGTTGGTACACTGGAAATCACTGCAGAGGGAGATAACCCCGACATCATCCTGTTTGATGGGCGCAAGGACGAGCAGAGCTGGGCGCGCGAAGCGCCGACCCTGTGGCTGGGCTATCTGGGGTTCCCCCTGCAGAAAGGGTTGCCGGTCACCGTGCGCGTCACGATGCGCTTCACCCCTGTCGAGCGGGTTGTTCCGGTGGAGCGCGTCGCCGTCGCTACACGGGTGGTGCCACTCAAAGAGGCAGTGGGCGCAGATGTCCGTCCGGTCTTGCTGGTACCCAAGCCCAAACAGGTACAGTGGCGTGAGGGCTTCCTGCGCCTTAACACACGTACGCGCGTCATCGCTCTGGACAAGGCATGTCTCCCTGCCGCACGGTCCTTTATCGAGATGGCGCGAGACCGATACGGGCTTTCGCTCAAACTGAGCACAACACCGCCAGCGCTGTACGACAACGTGGTGGTATTCGCTCTGCGGACCCACCTTGCGCGGCTCCCACGTGCCTGGCAGGCTCTGCTGAAAGTGCCTGAGCAGGAGGAGGGCTATGCCCTGCTGGTCGGCGCTACCGCCGCCGTGGTGGTCGGTAAAGACGAGCGAGGGGTGTTCTACGGTTCGCAGACGCTCCAGCAGTGCCTGCAGGCTCAGCCAGAAGGCATTGCCCTGAAGCGCGTGCTGGTGATGGACTATCCGTCGCTGAAGTTTCGGGGAGCGCACCTGTTTCTGGGCAACAACGCCCTACCGTTCCATAAGAAACTCATCCAGCGTATCTTCTCCCACCTGAAACTGAACCACCTGGTGCTGGAGAGCGAGTATACGCGATGGGACAGCGCGCCCGAAATCGCAGTGGACTTCTCAATGAGCAAGGATGACCTCCGGCAGTCCATCCAGTTCGCCCGCGAGCATCTGATGGAGGTTATTCCGCTGGTGCAGTCAATGGGGCACTCCAGATGGATGTTCGAGAACAGGCAGAATCTGGACCTCGCCGAGGACCCCGAGCGCCCGAACGCCTACTGCGTACTGAACCCACGCACCTACGAGTTTATCGACCGCATCTACGACGAGGCGCTGGAGCTCTTCCAGCCGCGCCTCTTCCACATCGGGCACGACGAAGTGAACCTGTTCGGCAGATACCCTTATCACGAGGAATGCAAACAAAAGGGACTCACTCAGCTGTTCGTGCAGGATGTTCTGCACCATTATCAACGCTTCCAGCAGAAGAACGTCCGTACCATGATGTGGGGCGATATGCTCCTGCATCGCAGTGAGTCGGCAGATAGTGCGGCGTTTGCGGAAAACGCGGAGGAGGCACAACGCCGGCGCGAGATGCTCCCCAAAGACATCATCATCTGCGACTGGCACTATCAGCCCCGCCCGCAGGAGGAGTTTGTGCAGAAGAACCTGCGCGTGTTTCAGGAGGCAGGGTTCGAGGTCGTTGCCACCACGTGGTACACGCCGATGAACATCTACAACTTCGCGCAGGCAGCTCGGCAGGCGGGCATCCTGGGGCTGTTGCAAAGCACCTGGGCAGGTTTCAACATCAGCGAAGCCGTGCTCAAACCGGCTTTCTTCCAGTTCTCCGCGTTCGTGCTGGCGGCGGAGTACGCGTGGAGTGATAGCAGTCCCCCGCCCGACCATCTGCCCTACTCGTTCGACGAGCTGTTCATGGACCTGTATGAGCGGCGCCCGCTCGTCGCCCGGGCGCAACCCGGCTTCGTCGTGGACATCTCCGAGGCGATGAACATCACGGCAGAACAGACCGGCGGCGAGGGCTGGCTGGGCATGGGAGCAGATCATGACCTGCGCAACCTGCCGCGCGGCGAGCAGGTGCTGGGTGGTGTTCGGTTCCGCCTGACGCCCGATGTGGCAAAGCCCTCCGCCATCCTGCTGGCAACGGCGATGTTCCCCAACAAGCCCCTGCCGCGCATGGTGCATCTTCCGGTCGGACGTCGCGCCAGCGCGCTGTACTTCCTGCACGCCACCGGCTGGCAGGTCGACCGTAACCGGCAGGTGGGTAGTTACCGTATCCTGTACGCCGACGGCACGAGCGAGACCATCTCGCTGGAGTACGGCGTGAACATCTGCGCGTGGGACGATGCCAGTCCTGCCTACTTCGCCAAAACCGTATGGCGAGGTCAAACAACAGATGGCACACCTGTCGTCCTGCGCGCCCTTCGGTGGAGCAATCCATATCCGCAGAAGGCGATTACCGCCATCGAGTTCTCGGTCAGCGATGAAATGGCGGCACCGATACTCTTCGCCGTCACGGGGGTGAATTGAAAATGGAGCCTATCGCTGACACACTGGCACACAGCGCGGAAGAGTCCGTCCGGTTTGCCCTGCATTGTCTGGTGCCCTGCGATGGACATCTTCGCGCGTCGTCCACCTTCGTCGACCCCGCAGGCGAGCCGCAGATGTGGCACGACTTCGGTCCGCTGGAAGGTCCGGGCTGGGCAGGCAACAGCCTGGGCGGGGCATCGGTACTTCTGCGCTACGGAAAAGTCTCTGGACGCGAGGATTGCGTGCACGCCGGAAACGCGCTGATTGCACACACCCTTGCGCACTTTATCGACGCCCACCGGCGCCTGCAGTGGCTGTATCGCGACGTGCGCAATGGGGCATTCTACCTGAACTTCAAGCACAACCGCGACTGGCTCTGCCCCGGCAGTGTGGCGCGGGTTGTCCTGCAGATGCTGGAATGCGCCGACCGCACTGACAATGCTGAAATCAAAAAAACGCTGACAGAATGCGCCAGTGCTACCGCACACTGGCTGACTGCCATCACGCCCGTGCTGGGCAACGGCTGGTTCCCGCGCCGCATCACGCCACAGGGTAGCCCCTACCCCCACGCCGCGGAAGGAGGCAATGACCCCATCTTCGAAATCAGCGGCGACGGCACACACCTGCTGTGGATGTGGACGGAGCTCACCCGGCGCGGGCTGGGCGACCATCGTTCCCGGCTGCGACAGGGCATCGCCGCCTTCATGCGGGCGGGCGGGTTCTACGGAAGTGTGAACCATGACACCTACGACCGGCAGGAGAACGTCGCCTATGCCATCGCCTATCGTGCCTTCGTGCGTGCTGCCGACCTGCTGGGCGAGCCTGCCCTGCGCGACTACGCCCTGCGGAAGATTCTGCCCGGCTTAGACCGATTCATCATGCATGAAGACCGGAACGGCGTGGCGACCAGAGGCTTGCTGTACATGGAAGACAGCTGGGATACCGCCTACCTGTGGGAGAACGCGGAGTGCGCCATCGCCTATCTGGAGGCGCACCGTCTGACAAGCGAATCTCGTTACGAGCAGACCGCACTGGACATCCTGCTGGCTATCAGCAAACACCACTACGGAGAGCACGGCTTCCTCACCGAAGGTGTGGACTGGAACAACCATGTGGGCAAACAACACCATATCGGTGGGGCAGAGTACGGCGCCATCGCCTATACCGAACCCCTGCTGAACAACCTGTATCACGTGGAGGCTTACTGCCTGTGGCGGGGCGTGTAGGGTCAGGGCAATCCCTCCGGTTCCCACTCCCCATCCATCTCCGAGCGCCAGCCGTGCCTGCCGATAAGGGGCACAAAAACGCAATAGCCATGCTCGGACACGTGCAGTTTTCCTTCGGGGTCTTTCTCGGCGACCGTCAGCACCTGCTCGTAGCGATGCCCGACGGGGATGACAAGCCTGCCGCCAGGCGCGAGCTGCTCCACCAGAGGCTGAGGGATGAAGGGCGCACCCGCCGTGACGATGATGCGGTCATACGGCGCCAGCGGCGTATACCCCTCTGTGCCATCTCCCACCACAAAGGTGATGTTACGGTAGCCCAGCGCGTTCAACACCTCCTGTGCCCTTTGTGAAAGCGCAGGCTCCCGTTCGATGGTCACCACCTCGTTTGCCAGCTCCGCCAGAATTGCCGCCTGATAGCCACTGCCCGTGCCAACCTCCAGCACCCGGTCGGAGGGGGCGGGGTCCAGCAATTGCGTCATCAGGGCAACCATGTACGGTTGAGAGATGGTCTGCCCCTCCCCAATAGGCAGGGCGTGGTCGGAGTAGGCGTCGTGCACCCTTTCCGGGGGCACGAAAAGATGTCTGGGCACCTTGCGCATGGCGTCCAGCACACGCGGGTGATGGATACCTCGCGCCTCCAGCTGGTACCGCACCATGCGCTCACGCGCGGAGGCATCGTCGCTGTGGAAGTCGTGCAGGCACACCTACGCCACCTTGTTGCGGGCGCGCTGAGCGTGGCAGAGCCTGCGGTATGGTGCGGTCAGTCGCCTCCACTCCTGCAGAGCTTCAGTCACCACCTGTTTCGGGTACGGGGGAGTGCCGCTTCGGTCGTAAGGCTGGAACTTTCCGCCGTTGGCAATCATCACCTGCTTCCATAGCACGCACGCGTCGAGCCCCCTCTTCACGTCCAGCAGACGCCACACCGTCTCCTGTGCCTGTCGCGCCCGCGCCATATCTCCCTTCTGGTAGAAATATCCGACCGCCCAGAGCACCTCTGGATAGGCAGAGCATCCACCGCCAATGACCCCACATGCACCCAGCTCCAGCCCCCGCAGGTAAAACCGCTCGTCGCCAGCAATGAGGGCGAACCCCGTGCCGCGTACTGCGTCAGCGATCGGAGCGAATACCTCCTCTTGCGATGTGGACAGCTTCAATCCAGCAATGCGTGGCAGGCTGATGAGCCTTCGCATCAGGTCAGGCGTCAGCTGGTACGCGGGGTCTGTGCCACCGGGCTGATAGAGCACGATAGGCAAGCGCGTAGCATCGTGCACGGTCTTGTAGTACTGCCAGACCACCTCCGCCGGTGGGGTGTCGTTCAGCACCAGCATATCGGGCACTACCAGCACCGCCGCGTCTGCTCCAGCCTGGTGGGCATAGCGCGTCAGTTCGATGCTCTGCTCGGTGTAGCGGTTCGGGTCGGGTGGCACGCCTCTCTGCCTGCCAATGCACTCACCCATCGCGCCGATCAGCACGCCGACACCTCGCTGACGGCAGGCGGGAACCAGCACGTCCACAAAGCGTTTTGCCTCGTCCATCGTGAACGTATGCCACTTGCCCATACCGCTTCGCCCGAAGATGGAACGCACCGCACCCGTGTCAGCAAGGTAGTCTACCATGCCCCGAACGCCCGCCATATCCAACTTGCCGTCGGCATCTACCGGCGTCCAGAACGGCACAATCACTCCCGTGAGAAAGTCACTGGGTTTCTGCTCGGTCATGGTCCTCCGCCCTCCGCTTTCTGCATTCCCGATGGACGCGGGGATTCCTGCCAGCACAGACGGGCGCGATTATCGCAGGTGGGTTTTTGCCACCACCATGATGCAGGGACCACCGTACACCACCGTGGCGCCTGCCTTCTCCGCTTCGGCGATGGCATCTGCCTGCTCCGAGCCCGGCTGCATCCAGATGAGACGCACTCCCGCCTGCAGAGCCTGCCGAACGACCTCGCGCGTCACCTCAGGTGGCACCACGGTCACAATGGCTTCCGGTACCTCCGGCAGGGATTGCAGGTCGGGGTACAGCGGGTCGCCATCCACCTCGGATGCGCGGGGGTTGACCCCGTACACCAACAGCCCCTTCTCCTTCAGCGTGCGATATACCTTGTAGCCGTACTTCTCGGGGTCGCGCGACACACCGAATACCGCTATCGGGCGCGCCTTGAGAAATGCCTGTATCGTCTGCTCGGAAAGCATATGTAGGTCTCCTCTGGTATGCTGAGAGTCATTGTACCACGTGTCCGGGCGGTGAGAGCCTCACAGGCACGCGGACAGGTCTACCTGCGAGGTCAGTGAACCGCACGGCGAGCTTCCACAGATTGGCGTGGTTGATCACTTTCACCACGAGCAGGTGCCATCTGCCCGGCTCGCCTGCCACCGAGACGCGATCGTGGTCCACCTGCAGACCGCGCGGCACATCCGCACACAACAACAGTTTCCCGTCCAGCCACACCGCCGCGCCGTCGTTACTGCCCACGCGCAGACTGACCGGCTCCGGACCGGGTATCTGCACCCAGCACGCTGTATACGCGCTCACCCACGGCTCACCGGTAAAGATTGCCCGAAAATCCAGCACACCAAACGGCTGTGTTGCGCTCGCCTTCTGCCAGGTGCGCTCACCCACCAGCGTCTGGACGGATTGTGCGGGATGGATGGCGCCCACAGGAATATCCTGCCGGCTCAACTCGCCCTGCTGGCACCGAAACGGACCGACCACCAGCCATTCGGTGATGAACCCCAGTTCCTTCGCGAAACTGTTGCCCTCCGCGTCGGCACGGCGCAGTGCCTCCTCTTTTGCCTCCGTGCTGACATAACCGGCGTTCTCCAGCACCTCCAGGATCGCCTGCGCCTCGCCCGCATACGCCCGCCTCTCGCCCTCCGCCAGCCACAGATCAATGATATCGTTCTGCCCGCGCACCTTCATCTCCTGAACCAGTCGGGCAAAACGAAGGTCCCCCTCCATCGCCTGCACCCGTCTGCCCGCCCGACGCGCCCGCGCCGCTTCCCACTGCACCGTGTACACGCGATGCCCAGCCACCAACCTCTGCACCCGTGCCTTCACCTCAGCAGAGCGCGCCCGACGCAGTGCCTCCTCCAGTAACTGCTGACCCCGTTCCATTGCCTCTGGCGTCGGGTAGACCCACCAGTCCTCATGGTTACGCGCCTCCAGCGGCATGTTTGCCATGAGCTGCTCGAACATGGTGAAATAGCGCCGTACCGGCTCCGCGCTCTCGGCGAACAGGTGCTTGCAGAAATCGCGGATGAGCGCATCTGTATCGAGTTTGGGGTTCCACGCCAGCTTCACTGCGGCAATGATGTTCAGCGGCTGTGTCCACCAGTCGTCGTGCGTTTCGCTGTTCAGATGCTCGATCCCAAGCTTGGCGTAGAAGGGAATGTCCACCTTCAGCGTGTGCACGATGGGCCACTGTCCATACCATTGCCAGTGCCCATAGTAATCGTAGATGCCCACGCGCGGGCACATCTGCCGCCAGCCCAGAACGATCTGCCGGAAGCGCGTGCACGGCGCGCAGTTTGCGGTGATCGGATGCGCATGGCAGAACTCCCAGGGGGTATGACAGATGACCGGCATCAGCATGGGGTGAGGCTTTACCTTTCGGGGCGGCTCGGTATGGGTCAGATACGCATAGAAACACAGGATTTTATCCGGGTAGCGTTTGGCAACCTCTTCCGCAATCTGATTGAAGAAGACCACCAGCCGGTCGGTGAACTGCCCGCCTGGCGCAAACGGGTCCACCCCCAGTTGCCTGTCCAGCGCCCGGCAACGCTCGCACTCGCAGAACCTGCCGTAGTCGTTGGGAGACAGAGAAAAAGTCCTCGCCTGCGGATTCTTCTCGAAATACTCCAGCACGCGCCCGGTGGCGATACGAATCACCTCAGGATGGGTAGTGCACAGCTGCCACTTGCGCTCGCCGGAGATGAGCGCGAACCATTCGGGATGGCTTCGCACCTCGGACGACGGGATCAACCCTTCCCAGTTGTGACTGTGCCAGTAATGGGGGAAGCCGTTGAGGCGGTTTCGGCGCTTCCATTCGGCTCCACGCGCCGGGTCTGCCTGGTATCCGCCGAATCCGGTCACGCTGGGAATGGCGGGTTCCCTCGTCTCGTCCAGTGCACGCACCACGATGTCCTTCCGGCGCGGCACGTACTCACCCAAGTCGCCGGGGATATACCAGTGAACCCCCAGGTGGTCTTCCAGCAAAGCGTAGATGCCGTTGACCACGCCCGCGTCGCCAGCACCTTCGATAACCAGATGACTGCCCTGCGCGCGCAGGCGATATCCCACACTGGAAAGCCCGGGCGCCCCCGTTCGCAGGACAATCGCCGTACGGTCAGAGGGTGCGTCCTGAACCACCGGCAGACGGGCACCGCTCATCTTCTCGATGTAATGACAAAGGTCTTCGACCGCCGCTTTGAGGTCGCCCTGAATGTCCAGGGGGGCGACAATGACCGCTTGAGGTTTGCCCGCACGCACCAGCACTATCTGGTCTGCAGGCATGGACGCAGAGCCAGCGGAGAGGAGTATCACAACCCAGCAGGGCACTGCCCGCATTGATCCCACCCCTTTCTCGCAGTGTTGTGCAAGGGGTTCTCGGCGCGCGCAGAGATATCCTTCCGCGCAGACCTGAGGTTAACCGCTCTCGCCGGGCGACGCGGTTATCAGCGCGTCCTGCCAGCCCTCCTGCATCTCACCGTCCAGCGCGATCAGCACCTGCGAGTGTCGAGCCTCCAGACGGGCGTTGTCTGTGATGCGCTCTCCACCTACCGCCGCCAGGCAGGGCAATCCCGCCTTGCGCATCAGGTCCGCCCGGCGACGTGCACGAGCCACATCGCCCTCGTCGATCACTCGCGATACCTCTACCACGACATAGACCCACTCATCTGGAGCGGACCGCGCCCGCCCACGCGCAAGCACATCTGCCTGATAGAGGTCTTTAATCTCCTCCCGCGTGAGGGCGTCCTGAACATGCGGGTCAAGGTCGGACGGGATGAGCACACGCAGTCCGCGCAGGAAAGGTGCAAAGTAGGCGTAGATGTGCTTGGCGTAATGCTCTTCCCACTGCCAGCCGATGAGCGAGGCAAGTTGCGCGTCCATTCTCTGGAAGCGGGTCTCTGCTCCTTCGCGGAATGCCCGCAGCTCCTCCTCCACCCGCTTAAAACGCAGTTCGGTCGCCTCACGGAACCTGGCGATCTCTTCCTCCACTTTCCGGAAGCGCAGATCCGTCGCCTCCCGAAAGGCGGCAATCTCCTCCTCCACTTTCCGGAAGCGCAGATCCGTCGCCTCCCGAAAGGCGGTAATCTCCTCCTCCACTTTCTGAAAGCGGAGCTCCGTCGCCTCGCGGAACGCTGCCAGCTCCTGCTCGGTGCGAGCCTGACGCTCGGCGACCTGTTCCAGAATGGCTTCGATGCGGGAGAGGCGTCTCTCCCACTTCTCGTCCATCGCGGCGACGCGCGCGGGGAGAGCCAAAAACTCTTCTTCCACGATCGCGCGGAAGACCCGTTCGCGCAATTCGGGGTCCTTGCGCACGATTTCGATGAACCGTTCGATGTCCTCGGCAGAGAGAGCCATCCGGCGCGTCCTCCATCTACTCAACCAGCGCTATTGTACCACGATAACCTGCGATACCTGCTAACGTCCCGCTATCGCCGCCTGCCAGGGCTCGCGATGTGTGGCTTCATACTCGGCGATTTTGTGCTCCAGTTGCAGGGTCAAGCCGATGTCGTCCAGCCCCTCCAGCAGGCACTTCTTGCGGAAGGGATCGATATCGAACGTGCAGGTGAAGCCGTCACTGCCGGTGATGGTCTGTGCCTCCAGGTCCACCGTCAGCCGGTAGCCCTCCTGACTCTGGACGCGCCGGAACAGGTCGTCCACCACTTCCGCAGGCAGTTCAATGGGCAGGATTCCGTTCTTGTAGCAGTTCGTGCGGAAGATGTCGGCGAAGGAGGGGGCGATAATCACCCGAAAGCCGTAGTCCAGCAAAGCCCACGGCGCATGTTCCCTGCTGGAGCCACAACCGAAGTTCTCGCGGGCGAGCAGTATCTGCGCCCCCTGATAGCGCGCATGGTTCAGCACGAACTCCGGATTGGGCGAGCCATCGGGCAGGAAACGCCAGTCGTAAAACAGGAACTGCCCGAAGCCCGTGCGCTCCACGCGCTTCAGGAACTGCTTGGGCACGATCTGGTCGGTGTCCACGTTGGGCTGGTCGAGCGGTGCCACCAGCGCGGTGATTGTCTCAAACGGCTTCATCGGCGCAATACCTCCTCTGCGATTTTGCCCTCGCGATACCACTCGCGGATGTCGACAAAGTGCCCGGTGATGGCTGCCGCGGCTGCCATTTCAGGGCTGACCAGATGGGTGCGCCCCCCGCGTCCCTGCCTGCCCTCGAAGTTGCGGTTGCTGGTAGACGCCGACCGCTCGCCCGGCTGAAGAATGTCGGGGTTCATGCCGAGGCACATACTGCACCCCGAATCGCGCCACTCAAAGCCAGCCTGCAGGAAGATTTCGTGCAAGCCTTCCTCTTCCGCCAGCCGCTTGACCCGCTGGGAGCCGGGCACCACCATCGCCCGCACGTGCGGGGCGACCTTCTTGCCCTTCACCACTGCCGCCGCTGCGCGCAGGTCGCTCAGCCTGCCGTTGGTGCACGAGCCGATGAAGACACGATCCACCCTGATTTCCTGGATGGGCGTGCCGGGCTTCAGCCCCATATACTGCAGAGCGCGTTCCGCCGCTCTGGCTTTCGTTTCGTCGGCAAAGGAAGCGGGGTCGGGCACGCAGTCGGTCACATCCACCACCTGCTCGGGGCTGGTTCCCCACGTCACCTGAGGGGCGAAGGTGGATACATCGAAGCGCACCTCACGGTCGAACCGCGCGTCGGGGTCGGAAGGCAGGGTGCGCCAGTAAGCTACCGCCCGCTCGAACTGCTTGCCCTGCGGGGCGAAGCGTCGCCCTTCCAGATAGGCGAAGGTGGTCTCGTCGGGGGCGATCATGCCCGCGCGTGCGCCAGCCTCGATGGACATGTTGCAGACGGTCAATCGCTCCTCCATGCTCAGGGCGCGGATCGCCTCGCCCATGTATTCCACCACGCAACCGGTTCCACCGCCCGCGCCGATGCGCCCGATGATAGCCAGGATCAGGTCTTTGGCGGTGACGCCGAGCGGACGTTTGCCCTCCAGCACAATTGCCATCGTCTGGGGCTTCATCTGCGGGAGGGTCTGCGTTGCCAGCACATGCTCGACCTCCGACGTACCGATGCCAAACGCCAGCGCCCCGAACGCGCCGTGCGTGGAGGTGTGGCTGTCACCGCAGACGATGGTCAAGCCGGGCAGGGTGATTCCCAGCTCCGGACCGATGACGTGCACGATGCCGTTGTCCTCGCTATCGAGGTCGAACAGCGTGATACCGAACTGCTCGCAGTTGCGCCTCAGCACCTCGATCTGCCGCCGAGAGATGGGGTCGGCGATATTGAAGCGATTGTCGGTGGGCACGTTATGGTCCATCGTGGCGAAGGTGAGGTCCGGGCGGCGAACCTTTCGTCCCGCTTCCCTCAACCCGTCGAACGCCTGCGGAGAGGTCACCTCGTGCACGAAATGGCGGTCGATATATAGCAGAGCGGGTCGTCCCGGCTCCTCATGGACGACGTGAGCGTTCCAGATTTTCTCGAACAGAGTGGGCATACCGCGTTCTCCTCCTTTGGGATTTTATTATACCATGCCTCCCCTGCGATGCAGGCAGACACCACCGCCCGCAACGGCTACAGATTCTTCCTTATCAGTGCTATGACTGCTTGACTTTTTTGCTCTGCTCGTATATACTTATGATAGATACACTTAATCGTTTCATGTCAGCCGTGGTTCGCAGTCTCTGAAGCAGATTCCTCACGGTCAGGGGTACATTGACAACTTCACAACTATTACACGAAGGAGGTCTCCCAACAATGAGAAGGGCTTTTACCCTCATCGAGTTGCTCGTCGTCATCGCGATTATCGCGATCCTGGCAGCGATCCTGTTCCCCGTGTTCTCGCAAGCTCGCGAGAAAGCACGCCAGACGCGATGTCTGTCCAACTGCAAGCAGATCGGGCTGGCAACCATGATGTACATTCAGGACTACGACGAGGTGATGCCGCCCGGGTATGACTATCGCCAGGGAGGCGATACCACCGTCTGGTACATGCAGTTGCTGTGGCCATACATCAAGGACGGTCAGGTGTGGACCGGCACCGGCATCCGCGGGTGCCCCACTGCTACCGTTCCGTCGGCGTGGGCTTATGCCTACAACGACGTGCTGAACTACAAGTCACAGGCAGCGATGCCCCGCCCTGCGGAGACCATCGTGCAGGGCGATACGGGACAGGTGCCCGAGTGGGGTTGGTACTGCTCCTCCACCTTCTGGAACTGGTGGACTCCGGAGGTGTGGCAGAACCCGGTAACCGGCGCGATTCCGCCGGAGAACTACTGGGACGACAACCAGGTAAACCCCAACTCGGTGCTGTTGCACAAACTGCCTGACGGTACCGACCTGGATACGGACGCACCGAACCCGATTCAGATCTGGAGCGCAGTCGGGCGCGTGGGTAACATTCGCTATCGCCACAACGAAGGCGCGAACCTGACCTTCGCGGACGGACACGCGAAGTGGTTCAAGAAGGGCGGAACGGTGAAACTGTACCACTTCCGCTTTGCCCTGCAGAACCGGCTGTAGGACAGCGGAAACCGCGGCTGACATGAATGGTCAAGGGGGAGCGCAATGCTCCCCCTTTCAGTTTGTTTCTACCCCAACCCGAATACGACTTTTCTCCAGCGGACGGAAGCGCGCGCCAACCGGCGGCTCCGGCGACCAGGACTGTGCCAGTCTGGATGGACGCGGTGCTTTAACAGGGATATGCCACACCTCGCGACCACCCTCGCGCTCGATCCTGCCGCCGTAGCGCACCACCACCTGTCTCGCCAGACGCAGAGATACCTCCACCACGCGGTCGAAGGTGTACTCAGTGTGCGAGAAGACCGTTCGTGTGTCCAGACGGGATTTGAACACATCGGGCAACTGCCGGTAGCCGAGAGTGGTGAACAGCACGCCCGCCGCGTTGGACGGATTGCAGTCGGAGTCCTGACCGCACCGCATGGCAATAATGATGGTACGCTCGATGTCTCCACCACCGTACAGCAATCCCATCGCGATGTAAGCCCCGTTCAGCTTCGCGTCGATATTGAAGTCGCCCTGCGTGCAGGAAAAGCGGCGGTATTCGGGCGTCCGGTTGAACTTCTTCTCTACCAGCTCCCATGTGCGTTGCCAATCCTGAGGGTACTGCCGGTACCAGCTCAGTACATCGCGAATGACCTCCGCGTACTGGCTCTGCGCGGGGATACAGCGTAGCCCTGCCTGTACAATCTTCAGCGGGTCTTTTTCAAAGAAAGCGGCGGAATACATCCCACCCACGAACTGTCCGCCGTACACGCCGTCACCGTAGTTCATCAGCCTGCCGAACACCTCGCCGAGGTCGATCGCCGCCTGGGGGATGCCGGGCGCAATCAGCCCCGAGAAGTCCGCCTCGATCTGGTAGTCGATGTCGTCGGCGTGCGGATTGAAGGCAGGATGTCCGGAGTCAGGCGGCGCGATACCGTTGCGCAGGTTCTCGCGTCCCTGTCGGTTGGCGTGCCAGAGCGGGTATCGGCTGTTGGCGAAGTCAATGCCTGCCTGACGGATGCTCACCCCCAGCCCGTACCGTTCCAGCGACCGCAAAAAGGTCATTTCCACATACAGGTCATCCTGTGCGAAGGCATGGTTCACCATCTCCGGGTGCCATCGGGGTACTTCGCTCTCGGGGATAATGGATCCGATCCAGCGGAACTCGGTGGGCGCGCCCCAGCTGACGCCCACCATCTGCCCGATCCATCCTGCCTTCATACGGTCGACGTATTCATCTGCCGGTAGAACAAGCCAGCCTGTCGAGCCTGCTCCTGCCGTCACTACTGCCCCTCCCGTTCTGGGATCTGCAGGCTCTTCGCCTCGATCCTGCCCATGATCTTACCGTCCGCGCCGTAGAAGACGATGTTCTCCGTGCCGACCAGAGTGCGCAGTCGTCCCTGACCGTCATACAACGCCAGCACAGTATCTTCACCGATGGTCTTCACCTCGGCGCGGATTTTGCCGTCTTTGTCCACCAGTTCCACGCGCTGGGTGCGGGTTACTGCTGTACCCGGCGTTCGCGATTGCGCCCACAATACGCCCAGCGTCAGCGTCAATGCAAGCAGCGCCAGAATCACCAGACGTCCTACACTCTTCATCGCTCTACCTCCCGTTCCGTCTCTTCTTCACCATAGCACATTTATGCTCGTCAGGCAAGGAAGCTCGCAGGGCGGAGGCGAAGTGATAGATCAAGCCGAAGGTCAGGAGACAGGCAATGCCCCTCACCGCTCAGGTACAGAAACGCAACGGAGTGCCCACCCTGCTGGTGAACGGCAAGGCGGTACCGCCGCTGATGCTGTTTGTCAACCTGGTGGGCGAAAAGCGCGAAGCGGGCTTGAGCACCGTGCGTCGTGCTGCGCGGGCGGGAGTGCATATTGTGTCCTTTGTGGAACACCACCTGCCCTGGGCGCCGCCTGGCGAGACACCCACCTACCGCCCCTATGAGGAGCAGATCGAAGCCATTCTGCGCGAAAACCCACGTGCCCTCCTCCTGCCGCGATTCGGCTTAACCAACACTCCGGAGTGGTGGAACAAGGAACATGCCGACGAGCGGATGCTCTACGACAACGGTGAGCGAGGCCAGGCGAGCGTGGCTTCGTCAATCTGGCGACAAGAGGCAGGAGAGGCTCTGCGTGGGTTGGTTCGGCATCTCGAATCGCGCTACGGCAACCACATCATCGGCTACCACCCGTGCGGGCAGAACACAGGCGAATGGTTCTATGACCGCGTGTGGGAAGGCTTGTTGCCCGGCTTCGAGCCACCGATGCTCGCCGCCTTCCGCCGGTACCTGCGCAGCGGTTCCGCTAATCTTCCCTCTGCCGAGGAACGCAAAGCCAGCGGCAACGGCGCGTTCCTGAATCCCATCAGGCAACGCAACCTCATTCGGTTCTGGCGTTTCCAGCAAGAGGTGATGGTGGAAGCGCTGGAAGAGTTTGCGCACATCATCAAGGAGGAAACGGAAGGACGCAAGCTGGTAGTGCTGTTCTACGGCTACCTCTTCGAATTGGCAGGACTGCCTGGCGGACCGGCGGTGTCGGGACATCTGGCGATGGAGAGGTTGCTCAGGTGTCCGAACGTGGACATCCTCTGCTCCCCCATCTCGTACTATGACCGTGAACCCGGCGGGGCAGGCGGATTCATGGCGCCGGTAGACTCTGTGCATCTGCACGGCAAGCTCTGGCTGAACGAAGACGATACGCGAACGTACCTGTCCAAACCAGAGGACAACTACGGCAGAGCCGAAACCCTTCAGGCAACGATAAACGTGCATCGGCGCAACTTCGCGCATCTCGCCACGCGCGGCGGTGCGTGCTGGTGGATGGACCTGATGGGCGCAGGCTGGCTGGACAGCGCGGAAATCTGGCAAAATCTGGCGGAATTGGTGGGAGTGTACGAGGAGATCCTGCCCGATATGAAGCCCTACCGCCCCGAGATCGCGGTGGTGGTTGACGAGCAGAGTCTGTGCTATCTCTCGTATGGAAATGCGATAACCATGCCCCTGCTGTCGCTGTTTCGAAAGCAGCTCTACCGCATCGGTGCACCGGTTGGGTTATATCTGCTAAGCGATGTGTGCACGGGCGCCGTCGATCACGCGAAGCTGTATCTGGTGCTGAACGCCTTCGCGCCGTCCGAAGCGCAACGGCGTGCCCTTCGAGACCTGCCCCGCCAGGGCAAGGCAGTTGTCTGGTTCTACGCACCCGGTTACATCCGTGAGAACACAGCTTCCGCCGACAACATCACTGACCTGATCGGCATCCGGGTGGCACAGCGCGATCAGATTTCGCCAGGACGCGCCACAACACTACCTCTGCGAGAATTAGCCGGCAAGGAACTCTTCCCTATCGCCCCCGCAACGCGCGAGACCTTCGGCTCCTCAGAGCCACTCTCCCCTGCCTTTGTCGTGACCGACCCTGCGGCGCACCCTGTTGCTATCTACGACGCGACGGACGAGGTAGCCATGGCGATAAAACGTGTGGACAATGGGTTCTCCGTTTTCGCAGGCACTCTGGGCATCGGGCGGGAACTTCTGGAAGCCATTGCCAGACTGGCACAGGTGCATATCTACAGCCCGGTGTATAAGGATGTCGTGATGGCAGGCAACCAGTTGCTGGCGGTGCACGCCTGTGACAAGGCACCAAGAAGCAGAAGTTTGAACCTGCCTGATCCAACTACTGTCCGCGACCTGCTAACCGGTACGGTCGAGAAAATGGGTCTGAAAACGCCCGAGGCGAAGCTGGACATTGGAGACACACGCATCTACCGCATCTTGTAACGGAGGTTTTGGGATGAAACGCAAGCGAGTGGTGGCGAAGCTGGTGGAACCGCGTCGCTTCGAACTGCACGAGGAAGAAGTGGAGATCCGTCCGGATCAGGTATGGGTGCGGGTGGAGGCATGTGGCATCTGCCACAGCGAGATGGCGTTCTATCTGGGCAAATGGGAGGGCATGCGCTTCCCGCTGGCGATGGGACACGAGCATAGCGGCGTCATCGAGGAGGTCGGGAGTGAGGTGACCGGCTGGCAGGTGGGCGATCGAGTAACCTGCTTGCCCGGACCAGGTTTCGCCACGCATGTGGCGGCAAACCCATCGCAGATTGTGCGCGTGCCCGAGGGGCTGGATCTTGACCACGCACTGGGAGAGCCTTTGCAGTGCGCAGCGCGGTGCGCCCGGGCCAGCGCTATCGAGTTCGGCGATACGGTACTGCTGGTAGGATGTGGTTTCATGGGACTGCTCACGATGGCGGGGCTGGTGGGCAACGGCGCCGCCGAGGTTATCGCGGTGGACACGAACCCTTACCGCCTGCAGGTGGCGCGGGAACTGGGCGCCACGGTGACGTTGAATCCGAAAGAGGTGGACGCGGTTGCCGAAGTGATGCGCCTGACGGACGGGCGCGGGGTGGACGTTGCCATTGAAGCCACCGGCAAACCCGAGCCGGTGGAGCTGGCGAGCCGCGTCCTGCGCACACCCCGCCCGAAGCTGGTGCTGGTGGGCTGGCACAACGTTCCTGCCACCTATAACCTGAGCCACTGGGCAAACGGCGCAGTGGTGCATAATCCGCATCCAGACTATTCGCTCGACCCGCGCGAAGACATCCGTCGCGGGCTGTGGGCAGCGCAAAAGGGCATCTTCCCCATGCAGAAGATGGTCACCCACCGCTTTGCCCTGAAAGACATCGGCAAAGGGTTCGAGATGGCACTGTCACAGGAAGACGGCTACCTGAAAGGCGTAGTGAAACCGAACTGGCTGTAGGAGGTGGAGGCGATGCTTCATCCCGGAGTCTGCTCGGTCACCTTCCGGCGTCTGTCTGCCCAGCAGGTGATCCGTCTCGCCTCTCAGGCGGGGCTGAAAGGCATCGAGTGGGGCGGCGACATTCACGTTCCGCACGGCAACCTAACGGTGGCGCGAGAGGTTGCACGCCAGACCCGTGATGCCGGGCTGGAGGTCAGCTCATACGGTTCATACTACCGCGTCGGGCATGAGGACGAACTGCCTTTTGCGAAGGTGCTGGAAACCGCACTGGAGCTGGGTGCACCCGTCATCCGTGTGTGGGCAGGCAAGCAGGGTTCGCGTGAAGCATCGCCCGAATACCGCCAGCAAGTGGTGGATGATTCCCGTCGTATCGCCGAGCTGGCGCGACGAGCAGGATTGACCGTGTGCTATGAATACCATCCGAACACGCTCACCGACACCAGTGCATCGGCACAAAAGCTTCTGGAAGAAGTAGCCCACCCGGCAATGCGCAGTTACTGGCAGCCGGAGGTCGGACAACCTGCCTTCCGTAACGTGCGCGACCTGCGGTGCGTGCTGACGTGGCTGGTCAACGTGCATGTGTACTGGTGGACGCAGGGAAACGTACGCGCTCCCCTCCGCAACGGCGAGAAAGACTGGCAACGCTATCTGGAGCTGATTACGCTGACCGGCAGGGAGCACTGGCTGTTACTGGAGTTTGTTCGCGACGACTCGCCGGACGCGTTTCTGGAAGATGCCATTACCCTGAAGCAGTGGCTGGGCGTACTGAAGTCACGGTGAAAAGCCATCGGTCTGTCATGCCAGCCGGATACAGGGAGCTACGCTGAAATTTTTCAAAAAAACCTTCGTACATCCCCCCCGAAATACCGTTTTTGGTACGAATCTTGCAGTACTAGTCAGGTATAATGCACCAGCAGATTAATGCCTAGAGGCACTAAGGGTGTCTATCGCTGGTCGACAGCAGGTGCCGGGTCGCACCGCGGAAACACCCATCATCAAGGAGGTTCCGGATGAAAACGCAAGCGAGCAGGCTTTTGCCTGCACTGTGGGTAGCCGCGACGCTATGGATGATCACCTTCGCCTCGCAGTTGCCCGCACAGCCGCAGAAGCAGACGCCGCCCACTCAGGGCGCTCCGGCACTGCTGTTCCCGGGCAGTCCGCTGGACTGGCTGCTGGCTGCGCCGGGAATGACTCCCCTTCTGCAGTATCAGTCCTCTGTCGCTAACACCCGTCCCGAACTGGCGAACCAGATACTGCCTGTTGGTCCTGAGTTCCTTCAGGAGGGCAAAGGCTTCGGCAGGGACGGCGTGGTGGAGGCTGGTCGCTTCCCCCTGCCTTTCGGCACCAAGGGCGAGAAGGTGGCGATTGCCTTCCTGAGCGGCGAATACCTGCCCCCGCCGGGCGAGAAACTGCAACCCGCGCTGGTTCGGCTGGCACGGCAGCTATCCGTCCAGAGCTCGGGCGTCCAGCGGGCAGTCTATGCGCTCATCCTGCTGAACGGCAGGCTGGACGAGGAGTTACAAGCCTGGCTGGAAGGGCGAGGCGTGAAGCTCACCGGCTTCTATCCGTACACCGCCTACCAGGCGCAGATCCCTGTGGACGCACTGGAGGCGGTCGCATCCCATCCCCAGGTGCGCTGGGTAGGGCAACCTAACCCGATCCAGAAACTGGACCCCGACCTGTTGATGTTCATGGGGGGCACGTCCGGCGAGCGCATCTGGCTGTACGTCAACCTGTTCGCGCCGGATGAGGGCGCAAAGGATGCCATTACCAGCATGGTCAGCGACACCGGCGTATACGACCAGTCGCTGGGTGTCGTGCCCGTGCTCGCCGACGCGGGTACGGTCAACCGCTTGCTGGACATGGACGCCGTGCTGTTCGTGGAGCCGATACGCACCAGCGTCGCTCACCACTTCGAGTCGCAGGGATACATCAACGCCGACCTGCTGTGGTACTACCAGCGAGACGGCCGCCCGGTCAGTGGACGCTCCATCAAGGTGGGCATCATGGATTCGGGCTTCAACATCTACCACCAGGACTTTACAGCGATTATCGGCGGCACCGCAGGTTACAACCGCACCACCGAGACGAACGTGTTCGACGACCAGCACGGTCACGGCACGCACGTGATGGGCACCTTCATCGGCGAAGGAGTGTCGCAGTTTCGCTACCGAGGCACGGCAGCGGGTGTGCGCGACACCGATGTGGACGGCTACGACCTGTTGCTCAGCAAGGTGTTCCGGCTGGGTGCCGACGGACGCGGTGTGTCCGAGGGCAACTCGGTTGGTGAAGGTCTTCTGGACATGCAGGGACGTGAGACCCGCTATCGCCGCCAGGTGTTCAATTACAGTGGAGGCTTCTCGGGCACCAATCTGACCGGCACCGACTCCCAGTCGCGCAAGGTGGATGAACTGTTCCAGCTGAACATCGTGCCGGTCATCTCGGCAGGCAACGACGGACCCAACGGAGGCACGGTCGGCGGGCCCGGCGTCGCGAAGGGAGCCTTCACCATCGGCGCCATCTACGACGACGTTAGCGGATGGCTGGACCAGGTCACCGACTACTCCTCGCGCGGACCGACCGGAGACAACCGGGTGAAGCCCGACGTGGTGGCGCCCGGCTCGTGGATCGACTCCACCAGGAACACCAACAACACGGGCTACCTGTTTGACTGGAATGGCACCTCGATGGCGGCGCCACACGTGGCTGGACTGGTCGCCGGTTTCATCGTCAATTTCGACTTCCCTGCCTGGGCGACCAAATCCACCATTATCGCCAACGCCATCAACTTGGGGCACTCCAGCACCGCTCAGGGGCGCGGCAAGGTGGATGGTATGCTGTCGCATTACAACATCGACGGCTGGTGGTACACCTGGTGGTGGGGCAACGGCGGCACAGGCGATCTGCGCACCATCGATTTCAACCTGCCGCAGAACGCCAGCCTTCTGCGCGTGGTGCTGGTGTATCCCGATCCTCCCGCACCGTCCGGTGGAAGCGTTGCGCTCAAGAACGACCTGGACATCTACGTGGACAGGGCGCCGTTCTCCAGCGGTGCATCCGGCGAGTGGGTGTCTCTCTCGTCGCGAGACAATGTGGAGGTCATCAACATCACCAACGCACAGGCGGGCGATTACCGCATCAAGGTGTACACCTACGCGCAGAACGAGGGCAGTTCGCAGGCGTGGGCGGTGACCGTGCGCGCCGTGTACGGCTCCACCTCGCCAAACATCAACCTGGTGTTTCAGACACCGGTAGCGGTTCAGCCCAACGTGAACTTCGACGTCACAGGCTGGGCGCAAGCGGGTTCGTACGTTGCCTCCGGAGTCATCGGTGACATCGACCTGCTCACCAGCGGCATCAGCCTCAACAGACTGACCAAGGTACGCTTTGCTCCCAACGGTGCGGAAGAGAGCGTGGACCTGGGACTCGAGGACGATGCGAACATGGGCAGTATCCCCGCCGGCTTCTGGCGCAGACTGGTGTGGAACCTGCGTGGCACCAGCGAGGGGAGCAAGCAGGTTCGGTTTGACATCGCCTCTATCAACGGAGGAACAGCCTCCATCACCAACACCATCATCGTGGACGGCACGCCTCCCGGCAGCTGGCAGGAGCTGTGGCCCGATTGGACGAGCGACCCCACCCCCACCTGCTGGATAAAGGTCAGGGATACGCTCTCGGGGCTGAATACCAGCGGACTGTACTACTGGTACTGGACGAGCGCTACAGGCACGCAAGGACCGTTCTCTGCCAACACGGGCGCCGCGAACGGCTCTACCGCTCTGGAGTGGATATACACCAACGCGGTACCGTTCAATCAGGAAGGCGGTTCAGGGCAGAACCTTGTCTACTTCCGCGCCTACGACCGTGCGGGCAACTTCTCCGACAGCGGGTGGCAGATAATCAAAATCGACCTGACTCCGCCGCAGGACTGGCAGAACTTCACCGTCACCGGCGTGGGCACCACCGGACTGACCCCGACCATCACGGTTCAGGTGCGCGACGTACTGTCCGGACTGGCTACCTCCAACCTTGGATGGTATCGCTACTCCACCGATGGAGGCTCCACGTGGAGCAGCTGGTTCAGCACGGCAATTACCGGCTCGGACGGCACTACCGCCTTCCAGACCATCACCGCCAGCGACGTACCCTTCAACCAGCAGAGCGCGTCGCAGAACAGAATCCAGTTCGCCGCGCGCGATGTAGCGGGCAACTGGGGATTCAGCCCGCAACACACGGTGGCGACGAAGTACACCACCGCGCTGGACGTGCAGAACGCCTCGGGCACCATCGGCTCCAGCGCGACCCTGCGTGCGACACTGCGCCGGGTCTCAGACAACGCCGTGCTGAGCGGTAAGACCATCCGCTTCAACGTGGACGGCACAGACGCCGGAACAGCTACCACCAACAGCTCGGGACAGGCAACGCGCAACTGGACGGTGACCGCCGGCGTGCTGGGCGATCTCCCGATGAGCGCATCGTTCGACGGAGACGCGGACTACCACTCCACGGCAGGCTCTGCCACCTTCCGCCGCTACGCCAACACGGCGATCGAGGTGGCGGACGTGAGCGGCCGCCGCGGCGATACCGTCAGCCTCAGCGCGAAACTCACCCGCGCCCACGATGGCGCGCTGATAGCTGGTCGCACGCTGAGCTTCCGCGTGGACGGCTCGGCGGTCGGCAGTGCGGTCACCAACTCCAGCGGAGTGGCGAGCACTAACTACACCATTCCTGCTGGCGCCGCGCTGGGAGCGCACACCATCGAGGTCTCCTTCGCCGGCGACGACCCGCTGAACCCAAGCACCGGCACTGGCACGTTGACCGTGTCGGCAAGCACACGGCGCGTGGCGGGCGAGGTGCACTTGCAGGACTTCGGCGGCGACCCGACCGCCATCTCGGTGACCATCGAGATTCGCAACCCCGGCAGCACCTCGCCGCTGGAGACGCACATCGTCAGTCTGGACAGCGCCAGCCAGTACGCCTTCAACACCACGCGCACCGGCACGTTCGACGTGGCGGCGAAGGCATCGCACTGGCTGAGGCAGACCAGAACTAACGTGGCTCTCACCTCCGACCCGGTGACGGTGAACTTCAGCCTCATCAACGGCGACGTGGACGGCGACAACGAGGTGACCCTGTTCGACTTCGGGCAGCTGGTTGCGGCGTTTGGCAGTATGGCAGGCGACAGCAACTGGAACCCCAACGCCGATCTGGACGGGGATGACGAAGTGACCCTGTTCGACTTCGGCATCCTGGTACGCAACTTCGGCGCGATCGGGGACGATTAGGCGACACGGGGCGTCCCGCAACGGGGCGCCCCTGTCAGCATCTCAAAAGGAGGAACGAGAATGAAACGCTTCGTGTCCGTGATGACCTTGCTCGCCCTGATGTGGAGCAACGCATGGGCGCAGTCTGCCTCTACCTACTGGAGTTTCAAGTGGTTACAACGCTACACATGGCCCCTCGCCTCGCATGAGTCCCGCGTGGTCAGCTGTGAGGTACCCCGCCCGATGGACCGCGTGGCGATGGATGACTGGGTCTGCACCAGGACGGGTCCCATTGTCCGGGTCGGCTGGTGGGGCGTTCTGCTGACGTCCGCCCAATACAGTAAGCAGTGGCGCTACTACATCGCCATTTACCGCAACGTGCCCGGCACCTGCAAGCCCGAACAACAGCCCATCTATCGCGCCTGCGTCCGACCGGACGTCCTGCGCTACACGGGCAGATGGGACTGTAAACTGCAACGTGTGTTCTACTTCTCGGCGCGATTGCCCACACCGTTCCGCCAGGAAGTCAATGAACACTACTGGATACAGATTTCCGAGTCGGACCAGGAGAGCGCGCGCCCGCAGGTCGAAGACTTCCGGTGGTCGGCGCATCGTGCTCTGAAGCTCTGCCCTGCCACGCAGTTCACCGCGACCGGCAATTACATCCAGCCCCTCCTCGACGCCTGCGACGATAAAGAGGATGACCTCGCGTTCGTGCTGTATTCCCGTAGCGTGGTCGGACATGTTGCTGCAGGCGATTTTCAAGGCAAGCGCTACGCCACGCTGGAGGTGCGCACCCGCGACGGCAACGTGGCAGACGTGGTGCCTGTGGAGATCGATGAGGACGGCAATTTCGAGGCAGACGCCGACGTGCCGGATGGCGTGTACGACTTCGTGCTGTTCTTCGGTAGCGCCCTGCCCGCTGTGCAGAAGGACGTGGAGTTCGGGGATGGCAGCGTGCGCCTGCTCAGTTTCTTCGACATCTTCTTCGGAGACCTGGACGGCGACAACGAGGTCACCCTGTTTGACTTCGGCATTCTGGTGCGCAACTTCGGCAGGATGGCGGAATAAACAAACGCTCTGGAGGGCGAACCTCCGGGTGAGCCGACCCCTCTCCCGACCTCTCCCCGACACGGGGAGAGGCGTTCCCATTCCCTCGCAGGGAAGGGGCTGGGGGTTAGGTTCCATCAGAGGCTCGGCGGGTTCCTCGCCCTCCAGTGATTGGCACCGTTATTGTCATGCTGAGGCGCCAGCCGAAGCATCTCAGAGGTTCTTCGCTTCGCTCAGAATGACGATAACAGATGGCAGAATGAGTTTCTTATTTGTCATGCTGAGGCGTCAGCCGAAGCATCCCAGATTCTTCGTTTCGCCCAGAATGACAAAAACTAGATACCAAGATGACAACAGATGTCGTGTCACTGCGAGCATTCGCAGAAGGCGAAGCAATCCCCTTGCGAATCACGCCGACCGAAGGAGATTGCTTCGTCGCTGCGCTCCTCGCAATGACACGGGGTGTGATGGGGACGCCTCGTCGAAGTGCTCATCGCCATGACACGAGAGGCAAATCGCTCCGATTTTTCAAAAATTCCACTCGAAACCCCTTGACAACCACAGGCACTTTTGGTATATTTGGGTTGAGGATCAGGCGAGATGAGCAACAGCTCCACGCGCAAATTGAACTCGCCGTCCGCTATCGTGGTGGCAAACGCCCTGCGAGAGCGAGTGCTCAACGGCGCATACCGCGACCAGAGCTGGCTTCCGACCGAACGCGAGCTGGCGGAAGAGTTCGGTGTCAGCCGAACTATCGTACGCCGCGCCATCGAGGAACTGGAACGGCAGAATCTGGTGGTGCGCTCCCCGCGTTGCCGACCGGTCGTGAAACGCCCCACTGTTGGCAATGTCTCTACCGAATCCCGGCGTTTAACTCTGGGACTTTGGATATGGCCCAGCGCGACCTTCCCCGGAGCGTCCGCCATCCTGCGCGGTATCTACCGGACGCTGGACGCCAACCGCTTCCGCCTGATCGTGGAGAGCCCGGTGGATATCGACTGGCGCAGTGTGGTGCACAGCGAAGCGCAATTCCTCCAGCGCATCACCCGCGATAATGATGTGGCGGGAGCGTTGTTATGGTATCTGGGCGGGGAAGCAAACCTGCCTGTCCTGCAGGAGGTGCGTTCCGCTGGTATACCTCTGGTATTTTTGGACCGTCTGCCACCAGCGGGGTTTCCTGCCGACTATGTGGGCGTAGACAACCGGCACGCAGCGTACCAGCTGGTGCGCCACCTCATCAGCCGCGGACATCGCATCATCGCGCACATCACCAACGTGGACAACGCCTCTACCGTCCACGAACGACTGCAGGGCTACAGAGATGCTTTGCTGGAAGCCGACATACCGTTCCGTCCAGAGCTGGTATTGACAGAAACCGTGGCGCCCGAGGCGGGCTACCGGGATGTGCACGAGGCGCTGGCTGACCAGCTACTGCATTTACCCGAAAAACCTACTGCGGTGTTCTGCGTCAACGATGTGCTGGCTCTGCGGCTGGTGGACGCGCTGAGAAACCGCGGTGTGCGTGTGCCTGACGATATGGCTGTGGCGGGCTTCGACGGGCTCGAGCGGTGGCTACCGGGCACGCCTTTCCTCACCACAGCCAACCAGCCGTTCGAACGCATCGGCGAGTGGGCAGCGCGTCTGTTGCTCCGACGCCTGGAGTCCGGCGATAAGGCGCCTTACCAGCAGGTTCTGCTGGAAGCGCCTATCAGCATACATGCCTCCACGCGTCATCCGCGCCGTGAGGCAGAAAATCCATTTCAAGTCAGGAGGGATCACCCATGAAACGCAACGCGTTCACCCTGATCGAATTGCTCGTGGTGATCGCCATCATCGCCATTCTGGCGGCGATCCTGTTCCCCGTGTTCTCGCAGGCACGCGAGAAGGCACGGCAGGCGAGCTGCACGAGCAACCTCAAGCAAATCGGGCTTGCCATGCGGATGTACATGGACGACTACGACCAGACCGTCGTGCCCGGCTACGTCTACCTGAACCGCGAGCTCACCCAGATCCTGTGGTACATCGACCTGCTGGACCCGTACGTGAAGAACGCAGGTATCTGGAAGTGCCCGAGCCGCTCCAACTACACGGAATGGAACCGTGCACACCTGCCGCCCGGTGAGGGACCCAACCGCCAGCGGCTGTACTGGTCGTACTCGTTCAACAACACGTGGAACTGCTGTGGCATTCCCAGCGACCGACCAGAGTCGCAGAACTTCACCGGCGACCCGCTGGGGCGCTATCTGCCGTTCCCCCAGGAAGCTGCGTTCAATGAACCAGCGAGACTGCTGACCGTGATGGATGGCTGTACCATGCAGATATGGGCGGCTGCCTATCCCTCGCCCTTCCTCGGCGCAGATACCTGGCACGGCTTTGACTATCTGGCAGGCGGTACGCGCCAGAGCAGTGCATGGGGAACGTGCAAGGCATCGGTGCGCATGGCGCACAACGACATGTTCAACGTGCTGTTCATGGACGGGCACGTGAAGTCGGTTAAGGAGACCACCTTCGATATGTGGAATGCTCGTCCGGGCAACACCTACTCGTGGGTCATGCCGGCACCTTAACGTCCACAAACGCGGCAGGCGCATGCCAGCATGCGCCTGCCTGTAATCCAGACAGGAGGTATCGCGTCGTGAAAAAAGAGGTCAGTCCCGCTCTCGTGATTGCGGTGATTGTGATTGTGCTGGCGATAGTAGCCTACTTCTACTACCAGAAGACGGCAACGCCACCGCCGACAGAAGCCAGCGTGTTTGGCGCGGATGGTCCCGTCGGTGGAGGAGCAGGCCCCGGGATGACGCCAGACGTGGCACCGCAGGGTCAGCAGCCGCAAGCACCGCGCTAAGCGATTTGGAGTCTTCGCCCAGCATAGGCTGGTGCGAGCGCCCGGTGGACATCAGGCTCCTTTCCTTCAAACCACCGGGCTTTTTAACGCTTGTGCACGGGGGGCAGTAACTGTTTCAGGCGGAAGATTTCGTCGCGAATCTCCGCTGCCCGCTCGAACTCCAGCGCCTTTGCCGCCGCCTTCATCTCCGCCTCCAGCTCTGCAATCACGGTGCGAATGTCCTCCGGTGTGGCGTTCTCCGGCAAGGCGGGGCGTGCGGAGTACTCGGCGCGTTTCTCCGCCACCTTTTCGGCGCGAACCACCTCGCGAACCGCCTTCACGATGCTCTGCGGCGTGATGCCATGCTTCTCGTTATACTCCATCTGCACCCGCCGACGACGGTTGGTCTCGTCGATGGCTCTCTGCATCGAGCGGGTGATGTTATCGGCGTACAGGATGACCTGTCCGTTGACGTTTCGCGCGGCGCGCCCGATGGTCTGAATCAGCGAGGTTTCCGAACGCAGGAAGCCCTCCTTGTCGGCGTCCAGAATAGCCACCAGCGACACCTCCGGCAGGTCCAGCCCCTCGCGCAGGAGGTTAATGCCCACCACCACGTCGAACACGCCCAGCCGCAGGTCGCGCAGGATCTCCGCACGCTCGATGGTCTGCACGTCCGAATGCAGGTACTGCACGCGAATACCCAGCTCTTCCAGATAGGCGGTCAGGTCTTCCGCCATCTTCTTGGTCAGCGTGGTGACAAGCGTGCGCTCGCCCCGCTCCACCCGCAGGCGTATTTGCTCCACCAGGTCGTCGATCTGCCCCTTCGTCGGTTTGACTATCACTTCGGGGTCGATCAGCCCGGTGGGGCGGATGAGCTGCTCCACAATCTGTTCGCTGTGCTCGCGCTCGTAGGGCCCCGGCGTGGCGGAGACGAAGATGACCTGTTTCCAGAGCTTCTCCAGCTCCTCGAACTTCAGCGGGCGGTTGTCCAGCGCGGATGGCAGGCGGAAACCATACTCCACCAGCGTCTCCTTACGCTGACGATCGCCGTTGTACATGCCGTGCAATTGCGGGATGGTCTGATGTGACTCGTCGATGAACACCAGATAGTCTTCCGGGAAGTAATCCAGCAGGGTGTGCGGACGCTCGCCCGGCTGGCGCCCGTCGAAGTAGCGCGAGTAGTTCTCGATGCCGGAGCAGTAGCCCAGCTCGCGCATCATCTCGATGTCAAACTCGGTGCGCTGGCGCAGGCGTTGCGCCTCCAGCAGTTTGCCCGCCGCCTCGAAGCGGGCGCACTGTTCCTCCATCTCCTGTCGTATCTGCTCGATGATGCCGTCCAGCCGGTCCCAGGGCGTGACGTAGTGCGTTGCCGGAAAGATGCTGACGCTGTTGCGTGACTGCAGAACCTCGCCCGTGATGGGGTCCACCAGCGTAATTTTCTCCACCTCGTCGCCGAAGAACTCCACGCGCGTCAGGATGTCTTCATCCGCAGGCAGAATCTCCAGCACGTCGCCGCGCACGCGGAAACTGCCCCGCTCGGTGAGGAAACTGTTGAAGTTGAACTGCATCCGCACCAGCTGGCGACGCACCTCTTCCAGGTCATACGACCTGCCCCGATGCAGAACCAGCACCTGTTGTTTGTACTCCTCCGGCGAGCCCAGTCCGTAGATGCACGACACACTGGCGACCACAATCACATCCCGACGCTCCAGCACCGCCTGCGTGGCGGCATGGCGAAGACGATCAATCTCGTCGTTGATGGAGGCGTCCTTCTCGATGTAGGTATCGGTCTGCGGGATGTATGCCTCCGGCTGGTAGTAGTCGTAGTAGGACACGAAGTACTCCACCGCGTTTTCGGGGAAGAACTCGCGAAACTCCTGCGTCAGCTGCGCCGCCAGCGTCTTGTTGTGCGCGATGACCAGTGTAGGACGGTTCAGCCGGGCGATGACCGACGCCATGGTGAAGGTTTTTCCGCTCCCCGTCACGCCCAGCAGGGTCTGGTAGCGGTAGCCCTTCTGCACGCCCTCCACCAGCTTCTCGATCGCCTGTGGCTGGTCTCCTCGTGGTGTATAGTTCGGGTTGAGTTTGAAGGTGTCCATCGCGCCGCGCCTCCCGCACAGGCAGTATACCGCAATCAACGAAACGGAGGCAACTGCGGAAAACCTTTGACAAACAGCCCGCAGACTGGTAATATGAGCAAGCTGACCGGCTAAGGAGGAAGTGTGGTGAAACGGATCGAGGGCACGTTTGTGCAGTTCTGGTGGAGTATGCGTGAAGTGACCCCGGCACAGTGGGAGCGGGAGTTCGGTGCGATGCGCCGTGCCGGGTTGCATACCATCATCCTGCAATGGGCGCAATCGGACGGGCGGAACCTCTTCGAGGCGCCGGACCCGTTTCCGGAGATTCTGGACACCGCGCACCGGCAGAAGATGCGCTTCGTTTTCGGCTTACGCCATGATGGGCGGTGGTGGCGCGAGTGGGGAAACCCCGATTACCTGCGGGCTGAAACGCGAGAGAGCATTGCACTGGCGCAAGAGGTACATCGCCGCTACGGCAAACATCCCGCCTTTGCCGGGTTCTACATTCCCTATGAGCTCTGGGACGCCCCTTTCACCGAAACGCAGTTGCGCCAGCTGGGCGAGATGCTGCGCGGTATCGGTCGCGCGTGCAGGCAGGTCGCGCCGGGCAAGCCAGTGTTTCTGGCTCCCTTCTTCGCCGGGGGGATACCGCCCGAGCGATTCGAGCAGAGCTGGCTCAGCCTGCTGGAGGGACGTCCGGTGGATGTGGTGGCTCTGCAGGATGGTGTGGGCGCGCGAGGCTGGGATGAAGAGATCGAGAGGCGCGTGCCTCCGTACTTCGCCGCAATGCAGAGCGCCTGCCGACAGCGCGGCGTGAAGCTGTGGTGCGACCTCGAATGCTTCCGGTTGACCAACAACGACCCCTCACGCCCGCAGTTCGCGCCCGCGAGCGCGGAGCGTATTGTGCGCCAGCTGAAGGCGGTATCGCCCTTTGTGGAGCGCGTGGTGACGTTTGACTTCTACCATTACATGAGTCCCTACCGCGGCGAGGCGCAGAAGGCTCTGTACGAGGGGTACCTGACGGCGATTGCCGAGAGCCGGACGGTCTGACCGTCAGGTTGCCTGCTACCAAACTGCAAAAGTCAGCTAACTCATCTTTGCCAGTACAGGTCTTGCTTTTTTTCCGAATGTGGTATAGTGTGACCAGTCATACCGAATCAGCATCTGCAACAGGAGGTATGCAGTCATGCACAAACGCCTGCTCAGTGTAACCCTCCTGCTCGTGCTGGCGTCTAATGTGTGCCTCGGGCAGTATCTCCTGACAGGCACGCTGTATCCGTTGCGCTATGGGCAACAGGAGGGGAGCGCAGACCTGGTGACGCCAGCGAACACGTTGG
>FWWL01001079.1_pt1 | contig 68182 bp, 60 predicted proteins | sample 2228331 | NCBI WGS metagenome assembly FWWL01 (sample SAMEA103939775, study PRJEB20133) | metagenome
GCTTCAATTCTCGCCAATTATATAGACAACGTTATCCAGCATATCCTGCTCATGTCATGGAGTTCATTCCCCCAGTATTTTAGCCACTCCCCATTTTTATTGCATGGCCAGCAGGAAAAAGCATGTGATACTGCTTTTGTGCCTGGTTGTCCGAAACCCTTTGAAGGATAAATCTTGCAATGATTGTAACTTAAAAAGTTAAGCCGTTTTTGTGCCATATTTGTCACAAAGTCGGCTGGTGAATTTTTAACCATGGCGGTTTTATGTGGTTTTAAGTCTCTACAGATGCCGGCTTTTCGAAACTGGTCCAAAAAATCATTAAATGTGACAGACACCGGAGATCTCAAGACGAGAGCCCGGCTCCGGGGAGGCTCGACGGGCGGCGGTGCGCCTGACTGATTTGTTTTGCGTCGGTGTTGCTCATTGCTCCTTACTCAGTCTCCAGTGCGAACAGGCTGATGGCGCCAAAGACCAGCACAACGAACGCGACGGCTAAGTAAACGATCCACATAGAGACCTCCTCCGTACAACGATAAAAACCGAAGGGCGACCGGATTGCGCGGGCATCGGCGTTGCCGTTTGCAATCCTCTATGAGATATAACGCCGGGCGGGCAAAAAAGTTTCAGGCAATTTTCGTCATCCCGGCAGATCAAACGGAGGAAATCCTGCTGAAGTGCTGGCGCCGGCAGGCTGATTTCTCCCCCATTTGAGTCATTTCTATTATAGAAAATTTGTTTCGCTTAAGCACCTTTCAGATTCATTACAAATCCCGTCGGCGGTGTCGTCCGGGGAGACGGGCGGTAAATTGCGCCCTGCCGATTACCGTCGCGGGGGCGGCGCCGGTTCAGGGATGAGCAGAACGGGGACGCGGTGGGGGATCTGGCTGAGCGCCGTCAAGCACAGCCCTCTTCCGGGTGAGGGAAGAGGGCTGGGTTTCTGCTGGGGCGATGACAGACCGGCAGGGGATTTACTGGACGGTGAAATCGACGGTTTTATCCAGTTTGCCGTTCAGGTAGATCTCCACGCGGTACTTGCCGGGGGGCCATAACATGTCGTTGGTGAGGTTGAAGGTGACCGTGCCGGTTCCGCTGGTGAACTCGGTTTCGGCAAGCACGGTGTTGGGGTCGGCGCCTTCCACGTCAACCGCCGTCCACACGGCTTTGAGTTGGGTATCGTCGGGGGCGTTGCGCAGGTCCACCTGAGCGTAAAAGACGGCATCGGGGGCGTACACGCTGGTGCGCTGTTCTCCCGCCTCGTCGGTGGACATCCACACCTCTTGAATTTTGGCGGTGCTGGCGCTGAACTCGCAAGCCAGCGTGACCAGCATCAGCACCAGCGCGGCGATGAGGATTTGGATACGGGTTTTGTTCACAGATTCCTCCAGAAATAAGTTGGGGTGGAAAACGTCTCTTCGGCTTGGGCAAAAGCGCGGGAGAAGATGCAGAAGAGAATAATCAAAATTTTACTACACAATAAAACGATGCGTTGATATTGCTTTTTCTCTCCAAAGAATTTCCGTGGGGGGAAAGGGCGCGGCTTTTTTCGGCTGGGAAACCCGATTGATGCCCTGCCTCAAAAGGAAAGGCGGCTCTGCGTCTGAAGGCAAAGCCGCCTTTTCCGACAATCCGATTGGGAGGGTGTTTAGCCGTGGCGCTGTTGGAAGTCTTTCATGAACGCCACGAGGGCGCGGGCTGAATCGACCGGCAGGGCGTTGTAGAGCGAGGCGCGCAGACCGCCCACCGAGCGGTGTCCCTTCAAGCCGATCAGGTCGGCTTTTTTGGCTTCCTTGACGAACAGGTCTTCCAGTTCCTCGCTTGCCATGCGGAAGGGGATGTTCATGATGGAGCGGGCTTCGGGGCGGGCATGTCCGCGGTAGTAGCCGCCGCTTTCGTCAATGGTGCGGTACACCATCTCGGACTTCTCGCGGTTGATCTCGTACATGGCGTTCAACCCGCCGAGGCTCTTCAGCCACTTCAGCACCAGCCCGGTGATGTAAATGGCGTAGCAGGGCGGGGTGTTGTGCAGGGAGCCGCTCTCCGCCAGCACCTTGTAATCCAGCATGACGGGCAGTTTCTCGGGGACGCGCGCCAGCAAATCCTCGCGGATGATGACGATGGTCACGCCTGCGGGACCGGCGTTCTTCTGCGCACCGGCGTAAATCAAGCCGTACTTGCTCACATCCACCGGCTGGCTGAGGAAGTCGGATGACATGTCGCACACCAGCGGCACGCCTTCGGGGACGACCGGCTCGGTCTTGAACTCCACGCCGTGGATGGTCTCGTTGTGGCAGAAGTGCACGTAGGCGGCGTTGGGGTCGAACTGCAGTTCGGCAGGTTCGGGCAGGCGGGTGAAGTTTTCACCTTCGGCGGTGAAAACCACGCGGGTGGCGCCCAGTTTCTGGGCTTCTTTCAGGGCGGTGCGGCTCCATGCGCCGGTGACGATGTAATCCGCCGAGGCGCCGGCGGGGCGCAGGTTCATCGCCAGCATGGCAAACTGCAAACTGGCGCCGCCCTGCAGGAACATCACCTTGTAGTTTTCGGGGATGCGCAGTAACTCGCGCAGGTCGGCTTCGGCAGTCTGGATGATGGCTTCGAACTCTTTGGAGCGGTGGGACATCTCCATCACCGACATGCCGGTGCCCTGATAATCCAGCATTTCAGCCTGCGCCTGCAACAGAACCGGTTCGGGCAGGATGGAGGGACCGGCGTTGAAATTGTGAACGCGTTTGTAGGTGCTCATGTTCGTGGAACCTCTCGACTCGAAATTAGAAAGGATGGTGAGCGCGATGCGGGCATCGGTGCCATTCTTCATCATACCCTGTTTTGGGGTTGTGGGGGTACTGTCTTTTATCGCATTCTGCCCATGCAATTGGTATCTTTACGAGCCGATGGGTGCGGTATGGGCGTCGCGGCGGTTGGTCCGGTCCCGCTCGTATGGTTTGGGGTATCCAGGACGTTTTGAACGGGGCTGTCCATCACCCGGCGGTTGTGGACGCGGAGGAAGCCAGCGCGGCGTGCAGACTGCCCTGCTGGTAGCCCTTCAGGTCCAGCGCCACGTGGCTGAAGCCGATTTCCTTGAGGCGGGCGGTGATGACTTCGCGGTGCTGAAGGACAAGCGCAAAGCCGCTTTCCTCGACCTCGATGCGCGCTACCTGACCGTGATGGCGCAAGCGCACCTGACGCAGTCCCAGCGAGCGCAGGAAGGCTTCGCCCTGCTCCACCTGACGCAGGTTTTCACGCGTGACCTGCATGCCAAAGGGGATGCGCGACGCCAGACACGCCATGGCGGGTTTGTCCCAGTTGGGCAAGCCCAGCAGGCGCGCCGCCTCGCGCACGTCGGCTTTGGTCATACCGGCTTCGATGAGGGGGGAGCGGAAACCGGCTTCCTGCATGGCTTTCCGTCCGGGGCGCACATCGCCCAAATCGTCGAGGTTGTTGCCGTCCAGAATGACCTGATAGCCGTTCTGCCGGGCGTATGCCGTGAGCAGAGCGCCCAGTTCGTTCTTGCACCAGTAACAGCGCAGGGGCGAGTTGGCGCGGTAGCGCTCGTCCTGCAGTTCGTGGCTGTGGATGAGTACGTGGCGGATGCCGATGTGGCGCGCCAGCGCAAGGGTCTCGGCGCGCTCGCTCTCCGCCAGACTCTCCGAGACGGCGGTGACGGCAACGGCGCGCGCGCCCAGCGCGCGATGCGCGGCGGCGGCGACCAGAGTGCTGTCCACTCCGCCGGAAAAGGCGACGATGGCGCTCTCCATCTCGCCGAGAATGTGCAACAGCCGTTCCAGTTTTTCTGCGCTCATGGGATGCTCCGGGTTCATCGAAACTGGGCGGGGAGTGCCCGCCTGAATATAGTGTAATTTTACCCGATTTGATGAATTACAGCAGGGAAGATTTTCCTCTTCAGGGCAGGTCCTGCCAGATCTCCCGCGCCCGCTCGACCATGCGGTCGAATTCGGCTTCCAGCGCCGGGTTGACGCCGCGCATGCCCGCCACTACCCGCACTGCCCAGGCGACGTACTCGCGGCGGCGGGCGTCGCTCCACTGTTCGGGCGGGTCTTCCAGAATCGAGCGCACGTTGCTGATCTTATCGGCGAGTTTGATGAGGCGGGCGTCGGGGGTGAGGAAGGGGGCGTGCTCTTCCTGCAGACGCTTGCGTTCGGCTTGGGGCAGGCTCTTGTCGTCGCTCACTTCCTGCACGAGGGCGCGCACCCGCGCGCCAAACAGGCGGTTGATTTCCTCAGGCGCGGTGGGGGTGTCTTCCAGCACGTCGTGCAGGACTGCCGCCGCCAGCACTTCGGGATCGCGCACACCGCCCACGGACCAGAGCAGGTGCGCTACCTCGATGAGGTGGTTGACGTAAGGGGCATGCAGGGCGCCCTTGCGGCGCTGATCGCGGTGGCGCTCTGCGGCAAACGAGAGCGCGGCGAGCAGCCAATCAACCGGATGCAGGGAGTCTAAGGGGTTCAAGAGCGGTGTTTGCATACTTCGATTATACCGGCGAATGGGCGCATCAGGCGGTGGCGCAGGCTCGTTGTGGAGTGTTAATACTCTTTCTATATTGCGTTAACGATTTTCTTGCACACCTCGGGTATGCTTGCACTGGAATATGGACTGAAAACATTCTTCCTCAAGAAAGGAGAGAGGAAATCATGGGAAAGATTATTGGTATCGACCTCGGCACGACCAACAGCGTGGTTGCCGTGATGGAAGGCGGTGAGCCGGTGGTGATCACCACCGCAGAAGGATCGCGCCTGTGCCCTTCGGTGGTGGCGTTTACCAAGAACGGCGAGCGGCTGGTGGGACAAACCGCCAAGCGTCAGGCGGTCATCAACCCTGAAAACACGGTGTACTCCATCAAGCGCTTCATGGGTCGGCGTTACAGTGAAGTAGAGACCGAGCGCAAGATGGTGCCTTACAAAGTGGTGGAAGGTCCCGCCGGGGATGCGCGGGTGTTCATCCCGCAGACCAACCGCGAGTACCCGCCGCAGGAGATTTCGGCGATGATTCTGGCGAAACTGAAAGCCGACGCCGAAGCCTATCTGGGCGAGAAGGTGACGCAGGCGGTGATTACCGTTCCGGCGTATTTCAGCGACAGTCAGCGGCAAGCCACCAAGGATGCCGGTAAGATTGCCGGGCTGGAAGTCCTGCGCATCATCAACGAGCCGACGGCGGCGGCGCTGGCTTACGGACTGGACAAGAAGAAGAGCGAGAAGATTCTGGTGTTCGATCTGGGCGGTGGCACCTTCGACGTATCCCTGCTGGAAGTGGGCGATAACGTCATCGAGGTGCGCGCCACCAACGGCGACACGCACCTGGGCGGCGACGACTGGGATCAGCGCATCGTCAACTGGGCGGCGGATGAGTTCAAGAAAGAACAGGGCATTGACCTGCGGCAGGATCGTCAGGCGCTTCAACGCCTGCGCGAAGCCGCCGAGAAAGCCAAGATCGAACTCTCCAGCATGATGGAGACGGAGATCAACCTGCCCTACATCACCGCCGACGCCAGCGGTCCCAAGCACCTGCAGTTGCGCCTGTCGCGCGCCAAATTCGAGCAGTTGACCGCCGATCTGGTGGAGCGCATGCGCGGACCGGTGGAAGCCGTGCTGCGCGATGCCAAACTCAACCCGTCTGAGGTGGATGAGATCGTGCTGGTGGGCGGTTCGACCCGCATGCCGATGGTGCAGGAGTTTGTGCGCCGCATCTTCAACAAAGAGCCGAACAAGAGCGTCAATCCCGATGAGGTGGTGGCGATTGGGGCGGCGATTCAGGGCGGCGTGCTGGGCGGCGAGGTGAAGGATGTGCTCCTGCTGGATGTGACGCCGCTCTCGCTGGGCGTGGAGACGCTGGGCGGGGTGATGACCGTGCTCATCCCGCGCAACACCACCATCCCGGTGCGCAAGTCGGAGATCTTCTCCACCGCCGAGGATAACCAGACGGCTGTGGATGTGCACGTCCTGCAGGGCGAGCGCACCATGGCGGCGGACAACATGAGCCTTGGGCGCTTCCGGCTGGAAGGCATCCCACCGGCGCCGCGCGGTGTGCCGCAAATTGAGGTGACCTTCGACATCGACGCCAACGGCATCCTCAATGTGACGGCGAAGGACAAAGCCACCGGCAAGGAACAGCGCGTGACCATCACCGCTTCGACCAACCTGAGCAAGAGCGACATCGAGCGCATGGTGAACGAGGCGCGGCAGAACGAAGCCGCCGACCGACGCCGCAAAGAGGTGGTGGAAGCCCGCAATCAGGCGGATAACGCCATCTATCAGGTGGAGAAACTGCTCAAAGAGCGCGGCGATGCGGTGCCGATGGCGACCCGCGATGAGATTCAGGCGAAAATCAACGACCTGCGCCAGGCGATGAACGGCGAGGATGCGGAGCAGATCCGCAGCCGCATGCAGGCGCTGACGCAAGCCGCGGTGGTCCTGCAGAGCGTTCCGCAGGGTCAACCGGCTGGCGGCGCCGGTGGCAACGGCGAGGTGGTAGAAGGCGAGTTCCGCGAGGCGTAAGCCGAAAGGGAGTGCAAAGACGGGCTGAAAACCTTTCAGCCCGTCTTCTGGTTTAAGGGTGTGCTTTTGCGTTTTGTCGGGTGGAGCCGGCAGGCGGGGGTTAAAGCCCTGCCAGGGCTTGCTCCAGATCGGCGAGGATGTCCTCGACATTTTCGATGCCCACCGAGAAGCGCACCAGCCCATCGGTGATGCCCACCGCCTGACGGGCGGCAGGGGGGACGCCCGAGTGCGTCATGCTGGCGGGGTGGGAGATGAGCGAGTCGGTGGTGCCGAGGCTGACTGCCAGCGTCAGCAGGCGGACGCGCTCCATCAGGGCTTTGCCCGCTTCCAGCCCGCCCTTGAGTTCAAAGGAAATCATCCCGCCAAAGGCGTGCATCTGGCGCTTTGCCAGTTCGTGCTCGGGGTGGCTGGGCAAGCCCGGGTAGTACACCCGCTCCACCGCCGGATGTCCTTCCAGCCACTGTGCCACCTGCATGGCGTTGGCACAGTGGCGCTGCATGCGCAGTTCAAAGGTGCGCAGTCCCATCGAGGTCAGCCAGGTGTCGAACGGACCGGGGTTGCCGCCCAGCAGTTTGTTGGTGGCGTTCAGACTGCCCTGCACGTAGTCCACATGGCGGCTGACCACAGCGCCGCCGACCACCACGCCGTGCCCACCCAGATACTTGGTGGTGGAATGCACCACCACATCGGCGCCGAGGGTGAGGGGGCGCTGGCAGTAGGGGGTGGCAAAGGTGTTGTCCACCATCAGCCAGGCGCCGTAGCGGTGGGCGATCTCCGCGGCGGCGGCGATGTCAATCACGCCCATGGTGGGGTTGGCGGGCGATTCGGCGTACGCCAGCACGGCGTCGGGGTGCTCGCGGAAGGCGCGCTCCCAGTCTTCGGGTTGGGGGTGGTTGAGCCACACCACCCGAATGCCGTAGTGGGGGGCAAAATCGTGCAGGAAGGTGTAGGTGGCGCCGTAGAGGGCTTCCTGTGCGATGACGGTCTGACCGCCGCGCACGCGCGCCAGAATGGCGGTGGTGATGGCAGCCATGCCCGAGGAGAACATGCGCCCTGCTACCACTTTCTCCGGCGGGGTGTCGGGCTGGGCGCGCAGCAGGTCAATGCCTTCCAGCGCGGCGATCTTTGCCGCCGCCTGGCGGAAGTTGGGGTTGTCGAAGCGGGTGTAGATGAAGCCGTCTTCCTCGCCGCGGAAGCGCGCCGCGCCCGTGGCGACATCGGGAAAGCGGAAGGTGGAAGTCTGGAAGATGGGATTGGAGTGGGCATCCAGTGGGGCTTCGCCCTCGCCCACATGATTGACGAGCGTGCTGAGACCAAAGCGGGGAGAAAAAGTCATACAACTCCATTTCTGAGGTGGGATTTTTCGGTACAATGTCAGTATAACATAAGCAAATCAGCCAGAGGAAAGGTCAAACGGATGGAACTGACAGGAAAAACGGCATTGATTACCGGCGGCGCGGTGCGGGTGGGCAAAGCCATCACCCTGGCGCTGGCGCGGGCAGGCGCCAATGTGGTCATCAACTACCACTCCTCTCAGGAAGAGGTGGTGAAAACTGCCCACGAGGCGGAAGCCCTGGGCGTGCGGGCGCTGCCTGTGCGGGCGGATATTGCCGACCGCGCTCAGGTGGAGCAGATGGTGCGCGAGGCGGAGCGTCAACTGGGCGGGGTGGATGTGCTGATCAACAGCGCCTCGCCTTTCTTCAAGACGCCCTTCCCGGTGCAGGATGAGGCGGAGTGGGAGCGCTGGAAGCGGGTGCTGGACGTGCTCATCTACGGGTCGGCGTACTGCGCCAATGCGGTGGCGCCGGGGATGCTGGCGCGCGGGCAGGGGGTGATCGTCAACATCCTCGATTTGATCCTCTACGAGCCGTGGCGGGATTTCACCGCCCACGCGGTGGGCAAAGCCGGTTTGCTGGCGCTGACCCGGCAACTGGCGCTGGAACTGGCGCCCGCCGTGCGGGTGAACGCGGTGGCGCCGGGGGCAGTCCTGCCGCCGGATTACCTGAGCGAGGAGCGCCGGGCTGTCATTGCCCGCCGCAACTGGTTGGGGCGCTGGGGTAAGCCCGAAGACGTTGCCGATGCGGTGCTGTTTCTGGCGCGCTCCGACTTCATCACCGGCGAGGTGCTGGTGGTGGATGGGGGCGAACGCTGGAATCATCTGCATCAGGAGAGCGCGGTTTAAAAACGAAAAAGGCGGGAGAATTCCCGCCCTTTTCGTTCCACAAATCGGGATTTATTTGGGGGCAATGGCGCCGGTGGGGCAGACATCCACGCAGGAACCGCAGTCCTTGCACTTGGATTCATCCACCACGTAGAACTCGCCGTCCATGTAGATGGCGCCTTCGGGGCACTCGGTTTCGCAAGCGCCGCACTGAATGCAATCGTCCTTCGAAATTACGTGAGTCATGACACACTCCTTTAAGTATTTGCGTCATCACAGCCGTCGGGCTGTGTTTTTTTCCGCCTGTAGCATACCCGATTTTTCTGGAAAGGGTTCTTGCCAATTGTCACGCATTTAAAGGCGAAATGTCACCAATTCAACGCAGACGCTCCACGATCCACCGCTCAAAAGCGGGCAGATTTTTCCATGCCAGCGCACAGCGGGCGGCTTTGCCCTGCGGGTGGATGCGGGTGAAGCCGGAGTCGTCCACGATCAGCGGCAGGGACTGCATGTCCAGCAGGTCGTCCGCAAAGGTCAGGTACACCGCCACCACGTCGAAGAGGGTGCTGGATTCGCGGTCGGGGTCGAGCGGGGTCTTCAGCCAATCCGGCGAAGCGGCGCACCACAGGCGGTAGTTCTCCATGAGGGCGCGGGTGATGGGGTGGCGGGAGTCGCGCACGGCGGCAAAGGCTTCGCCCTTGAGCGTCACCAGCCCGCAGGTGTCCAGCGGGGTGAGGGTGAGGCTCAACCAGTCGGCGGAAAAGACCCTGCGGCTGGCGGGGATGTCCAGCCGGACGTTGTACTCGGGGTGGGGTTCGGGCGCACCGCCGTAGCCGCGGTACACGCTTCCGTGCATGCCCACGAAGTGGACCTTCCGGGCGAGGCTGGGGTCGCGCTCCAGCGCCGCGGCGATGTTGGTTAGCGGTCCGATGGAGAGCAGGGTGACCGGTTCGGGGGCGAGGTGGATGGTCTCGATGAGGGCGGTGACGCCGTCGGGGTGCACGGCGCCGGGGTAGTCGGCGAGGGGGTAGTCCTGCACCCAGCCTTCCTGCAGACGCCGCGGTGTGGATTCATCCGTGGTGGGCAGTCCCACGCCGACGGGAATATCTGCCCTGCCGGAAACCTGCAGGAATTTCGCCAGCAGGCGGGCGCGGTAAAGGGTATCGCCGGTGGCGGAAAGCGCCAGACGCACATCCACCTCGGGCGAGCGCAGTAAAACCGCCAGCGCCCAGGTGTCGTCAATATCCGTACCGATATCGGTGTCGAGGATCAGCGGGATGGGACGGGGCATACCTCAATCGATCAGCGCCTGATAGACCAGATTGGCAAAGGTGTGGTGGAAGGGCAGGCTGAATCCGGGCATGTACTGGAGCATGATCATTGCCAGCAGGTCCTCGGTGGGGTCGAGGAAGAACCAGGTGTTGGCGGCGCCGCCCCAGCCCCAGTTGCCCGGGGAGCACATGTGCCAGTGCCGTCCCGCATCCACCACCACACTGCCACCGTATCCGAACCCGCAGGCGGGATCATCGGGCAGGCGCATGCCTTCCGGCAGGTGATTGGTCATCATCCACGCCACCGTCTTGCGTCCCAGCAGGCGGACGCCGTTCCACTCGCCGCGGTGGAGCAGGGTTTGGGCAAAGCGGTAGTAATCTGCCGTGCTGGAGACCAGCCCGCCGCCTCCGCTGGGCGCCGAGGGCTTTTGCAGGAAGTTCTCGGTGGTCTGAATGACCTTCAGCCCGCCGCTTTCCGCAGGACCGTACAGGGTTGCCAGACGATGGGCTTTCTCCGGCGGGGCGTAGAAATCGGTGTCGTTCATGCCCAGCGGCTCGAAGATGCGCTCGCGCAGGAAGACATCGAAAGGCTTGCCCGAGACCACCTCGACCAGATAGCCCAGCACGTCAATGGCGGTGCTGTAGCGGTAGGATGTGCCCGGGTGGAACGCCAGCGGGATTCTGGCAATCTCTTCCACCAGCGTTCCCAGCGTGACGTTGGGGTCGGTTTCCAGCCGATGCCAGACCTGCTTGCGGTAGAGGTCGTCAATGTAAGAATGTTCATCGAAACCGTAGGAAAGCCCGGCGGTGTGGGTGAGCAGGTGGTGAATGGTGACGGGATGTTGAGGCGGGACGAGGTCGAAACCTGCTCCACCGTCGCGCGGCTGGTACACCTTCACCTCGCCGAAAGCGGGGATGTAGCGGGCAACCGGCTCATGCAGGAAAAACGCGCCTTCCTCGAAGAGCATCATCACCGCCACGGTGGTGATGGGTTTGCTCATCGAGTAAATGCGGTAGAGGGCATCTTCAGCCAGCGGCGTGGCGCTTTCACGGTCGGCAAAGCCCACACATTGACGGTACGCCACCCTGCCGCGGCGCGCGACCAGCGCATCCACACCCGCGATGACTTCGCGCTCCACCAGCGATTGAAAGAACGTTGCGATGCGCTCCAGACGAGCGGATGAAAACCCAACCTGCTCCGGCAAAGTGCGCTCCATGTCTGTGCTCCATTCCTGTCAGAGGGATGGAACGATTATAGCGCAATCTGCGATTCAGGCGGGCGATTCCGGCTGAAGCGGGGGAGAAGCGGGGGCGGCGGGGGGCATCCAGGCGAGCGCCAGAGCGGTGGCAAGCGAGTAGATCAGAATTCCCAGCGCGAGGGCGAACGAGCCGTTCCAGTCGGCTATGCCGGTGACCAGCACGATCCACAGCGCCAGTCCCAGCCCGAGGGCGCTGCTCAACGGATACCAGAAGGAGCGGCGAAAGCGTTTGAACAGGAAAAGCCACTGCGCCAGACCGATCAGCAAGCCCGCCAGGGCATACACGGCAGACAGCGCCAGAATGGACTCGTCATCTCCCAGTACGATGAACGAAGACAGCCACAGGGTTGCCAGCATGCCGGTGAAAACGGTGAGGATCCACAAGGGGGAGACCGGGGCGATGCGGCGGAGCGCCAGCCACTGCGCCAGTCCAGTGGGAAGCCCGATGAGCAGGGTGCCGCCCACCAAGCCGGAGAGGGGACCCAGCAGGGAGGTGAGGGAAGAGAGCGGCATGGCGGCGGCAATGCCGAGGGCATTTGCCGCCGTCCACAGGCTCACGATTTGCCAGAGGGGGAGTTTTCGAGGCGTCATCCGTGCCTGCCTTTCTGTATATTCCCATTATAGCCGTTGAGGGAGAAGCGGGGGCGGGGTGCAGCCGATTTCTGCACCTTTTGACAGGTTGCCGCCTGCAGGGGGGTGTGATATGCTGGGTTCGAAAATAGAACAAATTTTCTATAAAAACAGGGAGGGACATGGCAGGCAAACGCAAAACCCGGCGCGAGACCTGCGCTCCGCAGGAGCAGACCCTGCAGGAGGAGATTGAGATGCTGAGGTCCCTCATCCGCAAGACGGCAGAGCGCGCCGAGGAGGAGAACCCTCTCCCTCATCAGGTGCGTTTGCTGGAAGCCTTCAGTCAGGCGTGCGCGCGGCTGGCGCAGATGCTCAAAGTGCAGAGCGAGTTGAGCGAGGATCGCGGCGCGCTGGATGAACTCTTTCACGTGGCGGATGAGATCTTCCGCGAGATGAGCGGGAAAACCGGCGGCGGTTAAGTCCAAATGCACGGCGGTGCGGTTGCGCCAGTGCGGGTGTTCCGGCGGATGGAATGACTCACCTTCAGCCAGCCAGAAAACCGCCTCAGGCGGGGAGAAACTGAGCGGCTTCCTCCGGTTCGATCCGATCGCCGTGGCGGCTGTGCCGCCGCCGTTTCCACCTTCAGGGGGGACAGGACATGGACGAAGTGCGCCTTTTACGCCAGACCTTGAGCGATGTGGCGGCATTTGCCCGCCTGAGCGGGGTGCGCCTGCGACCGTATCAGGCGCAGGTGGCGCGCGCCGTGGTGGACGCGGTACTGCACGACCGCGGGCTGTCTTTCGTGGTGATGTTCCCTCGTCAGAGCGGGAAGAACGAGGTGCAAGCCCATCTGGAAGCCTACCTGCTCACCCTCTTCAGCGGCACCACCGCCGAGATGGTGAAAGCCTCGCCCACCCTGCGCCCGCAAAGCCTGACCGCCATGCGCCGTCTGGAGCGGGTGCTCAACGCCAACCCGCTGACGCGCGGACGCTGGCGACGGGAGAGCGGGAACACCTTCCGTCTGGGGCTGGCGCGCATCCACTTTCTTTCGGCGGCGCCCGGCTCCAACATTGTGGGCGCCACCGCCTCGCTCCTGCTGGAGGTGGACGAAGCCCAATCGGTGAGCGTGGAGAAGTTCGACACGGAAATTGCGCCGATGACGGCTTCCACCGGCGCGGTGCGGGTCTTCTGGGGGACGGCGTGGACGGCATCTACCCTGCTGGGGCGGGAGTTGCGCCTGGCGCAGGCGGAGGAAGCCCGCGACGGCGTCCGGAGGGTCTTCCGCCTGACCGCCGCCGAGGTCATCGCCGATCATCCGCGTTATGCCCGCACGGTGGAGCGCGCCATCCAGCAGTTGGGGCGCAATCACCCGGCGGTGCGCACGCAGTACTTCTCCGAGGAGGTGGACGCGGCGGGTACGCTCTTCCCGGAGGAGCGTCTGGCGCTGATGCAGGGGGCGCACGCCTGGCAGGATGCGCCTCTGCCGGGCAAAACCTACGCCTTCCTGCTGGATGTGGGCGGGACGGCGCCGGTGCAACTGCCGCTGATGGAGGAGTGGGCGGGCAGTCGCCGCGATTCCAGCGCGCTGGTCATCGTGGAGGTGGAGCCGCCGCAGGGCGAGCGTCCGGCGCCGCGCTACCGGGTGGTGCACCTCTGCCAGTGGACGGGGGTCAGCCAGACGCGCCTCTTCGAGCAGATGCTGGCGCTGGCGCGGCAGTGGAATCCACGGCGCATGGTGGTGGATGCGACCGGGGTGGGCGCAGGTCTGGCGGATTTCCTCGACCGCGCCCTGCCGGGGCGGATGGTGCGCTTTCTCTTCAGCCCTGCCAGCAAGAGCGATCTGGGCTACCGCTTTCTGGAGGTGGTGGAGAGCGGGCGGTTTCACCTGCCGCAGGCGCCGCAGGGAGGGGCGCGGGCGCTGGTGGAGCGGTTTCTGGCGCAGTGCCGCGGCTGTACCTACGAGGTGGATGCCTCACCGCAGCAGCGTCTGCGCTGGGGGGTGCCGGAAGGGGCGCGCCATCCTGTGGAGAGGGGCTACCTGCACGACGATCTGCTGATGGCGGGGGCGCTGTGCGCTCTGCTGGATCGCATGGCGTGGGGCTGGGGCGGGGCGCGCTCCGGGCATGCGGGGGTCATCCCTGCCCGCGACCCGTTGAGGGAACTGGACGGCGGGGGATGACCTGAAATCAAACCTGTGGAAGGAGGGAGATGACCCAAAGGCATGTGGAAAACCATCTTGCAACGCTGGATTGAGCCGGAGGTGCGCCGCCGGGTGCAGTTGGCGCTGGCGGAGACGGACAACACCCTGCTGGTGCGCGCGCAGGCGTGGGGCGAGGCGGAACGCTTTGCGCCCGACCGCGAGCAGGTGCTGGAGCAAGCCCTGCAAGCCTGGCGCACCCATCCGCTGGCGCGGCGCATCATCGAGTTGACCACTCAGTACGTGATCGGCGGAGGGCTGGCAGTGGTCAGTCCGCAGGCGGAGGCGCAGGCGTTCCTGCAGCGCTGGTGGGAGCATCCGCTCAACCGCCTGCCCATGCGCACGCCGGAATGGTGCGATGAACTGAGCCGCGCGGGGGAACTGTTCCTGCTTCTCAGCACCGACGCAGGCGGGATGACCTACGTGCGCGCCATTCCAGCCATGCAGATTCGCGCCATCCGCACGGCGGAGAACGACCTTCAGCAGGAATACGCCTATCTTCAGGTAGATGGAACAGGCGAGGAGCGCTGGTGGCAGGCGTACAACCCGCTGGACGACCGCCCGGATGAGGAGGGGCGCTTTGCGCCTGCCATGCTTCACTACGCCGTGAACCGTCCGGTGGGTGCGGTGCGCGGGGAGAGCGACCTGGCGCCGCTGTTGCGCTGGCTGAACCGCTATGCCGGCTGGCTGGAAGACCGCGCCCGCCTCAACCGCTACCGCAACACCTTTCTGTTCACCGTGCGTTCCCGCTTCGCCAGCGAGGCGGAACGCATGGCGCGCCAGCAGGCGCTGGCGGCAAACCCGCCCATGCCGGGCAGTATTCTGGTGACGGATGAGGGCGAAGAGTGGAGCGTCATCCAGCCGCATCTGGAGAGCCACGAAGCGGGCGAGGACGGGCTGGCGCTGAAGAAGATGATCGCCGCCGGGGCGGGCATCCCACTGCATTTTCTGGCAGAGCCGGAGAGCGCCACCCGCACCACGGCGGAAGCCGCCGGTGGACCGGCATACCGCCGTCTGGAACAGCGTCAGAAGTTCTTCTGCTGGCTGGTGGAGGATGTTGCCCGCGCCTGTCTGCGCCGCTGGGCGTGGACGAGCGGACAGATGCAGGAGTTTGCCGTGTCGGTGCGGGGGGCAGACCTCTCCGCGCGGGACAACGCCTCGCTGGCGGCGGCTGTGGCGCAGGTGAGCGGGGCGTTGCTTCCGCTGTACGAACGCGGGCTGATCGGGGAAGGCGAACTGCTCCGGCTGGTGTACCGCTTTGCCGGAGAGACCGCACCCGCGCCGAACATCCAATCCTCTGAGACGAAAGGAGGTTAAATGACTTGTGGGCAGGCGGTTCATCTGCCGCGGCGGGAGTGGTTCACCGCGCTGGGTGGGGTGACTTCCGCCGGGGAGTTCGAGGTGCTGGCGATCACCGCCGGAGAGGGCAACGGCTGGCGTTTCGACGAGGCGGTGCTGCGCCGTTCGCTCCCGCTGTGGGAGGGCGTGGCGTGCTTCATTGACCATGCCTGGGGGGCGCGCAGTGTGCGCGATCTGGCGGGGGTGTGTACCCAGCCGGTTTGGGATGAGCAGGCAAAGGGGGTGCGCGTGCGTCTGCGCGCCATGGGACCTTCGGGACATTTGCTGAGCGATCTGGGGCGGCAAATGCTGGTGCGCGGTGAGGTGACGCCGCAAATCGGTTTCAGCGCCGATGTGGTCTTCACCGCCAGCGGGAGACAGGTGGAGCGCATCGTGCGCGTCAATTCGCTCGATCTGGTGATTCAACCCGCACGGGGCGGGGCTTTCGTGCGGGCGCTTAACTTCTCAGGAGGAATGGCTATGGATTCTCAATCGGTTGAACCGGCAGTGCCGGTCCTGCAGACTTCGGGGCAGGAGGAGCAAAAACGCTGGTGTGGAGCCTTTCTGGAACTGGCGCTTCAGGGGGCGCACCTGCCGGCGCCCATGGAGCAAGCCGTGCGGGCGCAGTTTCAGGGGCGGGCTTTTGAGCCGCAGGAACTGCATCAGCGCATCGAGGAAGCCCGCCGCTGGGTTTCGGACTGCACCGGCGCGCAGACGGCGCTGGGTCCGGGGCGTCTGGAGATGGCGGACACCCGCGATCAACTGCAGGCGGCGGTGGATGACCTGTTCGGCGTGCCGCGCGAGAAGGGCATGGAAACCCTCAAGGTGCATCGCCTGCAGGGCATCCGCGAACTGTACCTCATGCTCACCGGCGATGTTGACTTTCACGGCGGCTGGGACCGCACCCGCGCGCAGTTTGCCACCACCGCCGACTTCACCGGGCTGGTCAAGAACGCGCTCAACAAGATTGTGGTCAACACGTGGGAGGAACTGGGGCGCGCGGGCTACAACTGGTGGCGCAAGGTGACCGTGCAGGAGCACTTCACCACGCTGAATCAGATCACCGGTATTCTGGTGGGCACGGTGGGCGACCTGCCCGAAGTGGCGGAGGGCGCCGAGTACACCGAACTGGCAGTGGGCGACAGCGCCGAGACGGCTACCTTCAAGAAATACGGCGGGTATGTGCCGCTCACGCTGGAACTGATCGACCGCGACGACACCCGCAAACTCAAAGCCTATGCCCGCGAACTCGCCGCGGCGGGTCTGCGCAAGATCAGCCGTCTGGTGGCGGAGGTGTTCACCCAAAACGGCGGGGTGGGACCGACGATGGCGGACGGCGGGGCGCTGTTCAACGCCAACCCGGTGACCACCGCCGGAGGACATGCCAACCTGCGCACGGGGGCGCTTTCGGCGGCGGAGTGGGAGGCGGTGGGGCAAGCCATGTACCGTCAGCCCATGCTGGTGAAGAACGCTGCCGGCTTTTACGGCGCCGGTCCGCGCATGGCGATCAGTCCCAAATACCTGCTGGTGCCGCGCGAACTGCAGTTGACCGCCATGCAGATTCTCTATCCGGGCATGGAGCGCGCCGCCAACATCTTCAGCGAGAACCTGCAGCGCGGCGAGCCGGGCGATGTCATTACCGTGCCGGAGTGGACCGACCCGACCGACTGGGCGGCAGTCGCCGATCCGCGCATTGCGCCTGCCATTTTCATCGGCGAGCGCTTTGGCATCCTGCCGGAGGTCTATATTGCCGGAGATGAACTCAGCCCGGCGGTCTTCACCAACGACGAGCACCGCCTGAAGGTGCGCCATTATCTGGCGGTGTGGGTGAACGATTTCCGCCCACTGCACAAGAACAACGTGTCGGGCTAGACAAAGGAGGATGGGAGTCATGGGATACGTGTGTGATACGCAGATGAGCGTGTTCATTCCACCGGCGGATATCGTCAAGACCGCCGGGACGTGGACGGCAAGCCTCTCGGCGAATGTGGTCAAGGAAGACCGCACGCCCGCCGATGGGGTCTTCAACCTGATCGTGCCGCTGGGGGTGACCGGCAACGCCGCCGCCTTCAAGGGGGCGCGCATCAAGCGGGTGGATTTGCTCTACAAAGTGGCGGGCGGCGCCTGCGATTCCATTCCCACCGTGGAGGTGGAAAAGGTGACCTTCTCGGCGGGCGGCACGGCAGGCGGCGCGGCGGCGGCAGTGACGCTGGACAGTGGGCACGATACCGACGCCAAACGCAAGGCGCTGGGCGATCACCGCATGATGGTCACCCTGAACAGCCCGGCATGGCTGGACGATGACGAGGCGTACTACCTCTACGTCAACGTGGATGCCTCGGCGACCACTCAGTTCACCCTGTACGGCGCGGTGGTGTACTTCGACCTGCGCCTGTAATCCGAGGAGGTGTGCCGTGGAGAAGTGGAAAGACCTTTTGCGTTCGCGCAAGTTTTGGGCGATGCTGATCGGCTTGATCCTGATGGTGGTGAAAGCCTACCGACCGGATTTCCCGCTGGAGGAGGAGCAGTTGAGCGGCATGGTTGCCCTGCTGGTGGCGTACATTCTGGGCGTGGCGATTGAAGGGGCGCGCCTGTAGGGTTTCGTCGGGGTGCCGCCGCCTTCTGGAGTCCTCTCCGGGGGGCGGCGCACCCAAAGGAGGCACATGACCTTCACGTTGAGCGATTTGCTGAATCGGGTGCGCCTGTTTCTGCACGATGACGAGGGCGCCCGCTACAGCGATGATGACCTGACCGCGGCGGGGCGCATGGCGCTGATGGAGATCAATCTGGTTTCGGCGCAGGCGTTCACGCTGGCAGGGCTGGATGGGGTGGGCGAAACCACCCTGCCGGAGCATCTGCATCATCTGCTGGGCATGGGTACGGCGGGTTATGCCGCCATGGCGCGGGCGGCGGCACAGGCGGAGTGGGAACTCTCTCCGCAGAAGGGACTGCCGCTGATGCTGTGGAGCCGCAATGTGATGGAGGACTTCCGCCGCATCCTGTGCACCCTGTACCCGCCGGAGACGGCGCGCCTGCACGAACAGCGCTCGGCAACGCCGTTTGTGCGCTGGGACGGGGATCTGGGGGAAGCCCGCCCGCTGGATCTGGGTTGAGGGAGGAGCCTGCCATGAACCTGCAACTGCTCACCGGTGAGATGGGCATCCCTCTGCAGGAGAACGGCGCCCTGCGGGCGGCGCGCTTTGCCAACAGCGACCTGACCCGTCTGGAGGTGGCGCTGGAAGGCGGCGCCGATGCCGTGGATGCGGCGATCCAGACTCTGGAAACGTACCTGCACACTGCCCGCGCCACCGCCCACCTTCCGGCGCATCCCACCTGCTGGCTGGGCGTCACCCTGCCGGATGGGGAAGAGTGGCGCTCGCCGTTGCGGGGCGGCAGGCTGGAGAGCGTACCTCATCCGGCGGGGCGCTCCATGCACCGCCAGATGATCCTGCTGGAGGTGGAGCGCGAACCCTTCTGGGAGCGGGCTGGCGCGCCGCTGGTGCTGATCAACCGCCACGGGGCAGGCACCAGCGCCACCCTCTACAACCACAGCGACGGCGATCACGACAACTTCGTGGAGATGACCGCCAGCCAGATTCAGGGCAGTCTGCCCGCGCCGCTGGAGATCACCCTGAACGGGGCGCTCTCGGGGAAGACGGGCATTCTGCTGGCGGCGGGCAGGCACGACCCGGGAGCGCCTTTCCCGCATGTGCTGGAGGGCGAGCAGGGCGTTGAGGGCAGTGGGGTGAGCGGGACGACCCTCTCCGCCGGTACTGCCAGCGCGGGGGCGTACCGCCGATTGACGTGGAGCGGGGCGGGCGAGGTGACCCTCAAACGCTACACCCTCACCGCCGCACAGAGTGCATCCGCGCGGGGCAGGTTCTACCGTATGACGGCGCGCCTGCACGCGCCCTTGAGCGAGCCGGTGCTGATCTGGGCGGAGGCGGGGTTCGAGGGCATCGCCGGGTTCGAGCCGCTGTACGCCAGCGAGGCGGTAGTGGTCTCTGCCGGGGCGCAGACGCTGTGGCTTGCGCCCATCCGCCTGCCGCCGTGGGATGTGGATGACCTCAGCGCGGGGATGACGCTGGCGCTGAAAGGGCAGGCGGAGAGCACCGGCACGCACACCCTCGATCTGGACTGCCTCTTTCTGCTGCCGGTGGAGGCGCAGGTGCGCCTGCACCCGCTGATGAGCCTTTCCACGCTGGCGCTGACCTGTGACGCGCGCACCCGCGGGATCAGGTTTTCGGGTGTACCTCTGCTCACCCATGCGGTCGAGGGGGAGGGGGTATGCCTGCAACCCGCGCAGACGCACCGGCTGTATGTGCTGGTGGAGCGGGACGGCGGGATGAGCGTGGGCGATACCCTGTCTCTGCAGGTGCGCCCGTTCTTTCGGCGGAGGTGGCTGTGAGCGCGTGGAGGGTGCAGGTGGATGCCTGCCCGCATCTGGCGCTGGAGGCGTTTCATCCGCAGGTGGAGGAACTGACGTGGCAGTCGCCGGGCGGGGCAGATACGGCGCGGGTGCGGCTGGACGGCGGGCTGGCGGAGCAGGATGACCTGCGCCGCTGGCTGGGGGCGGAGATCCGCCTGTCTCCGGCGGGCGGTGCGCCCTGCTGGTGGGGCTACCTGCATGGGGTGGAGGTTCAGCGCGGCGGGGTGCGCTGGCGCTGGGATGTGTCGCAGGTGGTCAACCGCTGTGCGGTGCGCTACCGGGCGCCCATGCCGTGGGGCGGGGAAGGCGGCGCCGATCCATTCCAGACGCCCTGGGCGGAGGTTGTGCGCAGTCAGCGGCGGTTTGGGGTGCGCGAGCGGGTTTTCTCCATGGGAGAAGCCAGTGAAGCCGAAGCCACTGCCCGCCGGGATGCTCTGCTGGCAGAGCGAGCCTTCCCTCGTTTGCAGATTCTCCCGCCCATCTCCGGCGCGGAGGATCGGGTGCTGGTGGAGGGGCGCGGCTGGTGGCATACGCTGGGCTGGCGCTATGCCGATCATCGGCAGGGGTGGCTGGGAAGCGGACGCCGCGAGGGGACATCTCTGACGTGGGGACACGCCAGCGCGGTTCAGCGGGTGGCGCAAGCCTTCACACCCGACGGGGAGGGCTGGGAGTGCGGCGAGGTGTGGGTGTGGCTGATTCGCACCGGCAACCCTGTGGATGAGGTGCAGATTTCGGTGTGCGCCGATGCGGGGGCACAACCCGGCGCCGCGCTGATGACCTTCACCCTGTCCGGCAGTTCCCTCAGCCGCGATCCGGGGCTGGGGTGGGTGCGTCTGCGCCCTGCGGAGGTGGTGCGCCTGAACGGCGCAAGCCGCTACTGGCTGGTTCTGCGGCGCACTGGCGCTCTGGACGCCCAAAATGCCTATCTTACTCGCGTGGATGCCGACGGCACGCTGGGTACGCCGCCCGGGCTGATGGCGTTCAACGGCAGCGCCTGGCAACCTCTGGGTTCGGGCAGTTTGCTGGCGAATCTGTTCGGGGAGGAAGCCCTCACCCAACACCTGATGCGTCTGGCGGGACAGGAAGGCGCCGGTCAGCGCCTGCGCGGGGTGTTCGTGCGTCAGACTTCCACGAAGCGGGTGCGTCTGTACCGCGACGGCAGGCGCACTGCGCTGGAGGTGTGCGGGGAGTTGCTGGCGCTGGACGATCTGGATGCGTATGTCACGGCGGAGCGCCATCTGGTGGTGGAGCGCCGCGTGGCTCCGCCGCCGGTACCGCATCTGATGCTGGATGCGCGCGGCGTTCTGCGTCTGCGGGACGGCAGTCCGTGGGGGCTGTCCAACCCGCTGGTGGGGCGCTGGGCGTCTCTGCGTTTAGGCGCAGGGCTGAGCGTGCCGGTGCGGCTGGAGCGGGTGAAATGGCGGGATGGGACTCTGCGGGTGGAAGGTTTTTCGGTGTGGACGGGGCAAAGTTAAGCAAAATGTAAACTGCTCTGCGGATTTTCTCTGCTACAATGCAAAGTGAGGGCGTCTTTCCGAACGGCGGGTACTGCTCGAGTCTTTCGAGAGCACTGCGCGACGCCCATCCTTACCGTGTCCGCCGAGGATACGAACGTTCGATTTGTTATGGACTGGTTAAACTCCACCCACAGGAGAATCCGCATGAAAAGCGCTTTTCAACTGTTCAACCGCCTGTTGATTACCGCGCTGGCGCTGGCGTTTGGCGCGGTACTGGTGCGCGCCGATGCGCCGCCCGCCACCACCCTGCTGATGTCCGTTCCCCCTGCGGCAGATACTGCCAACGAGGATTGTTACCACGCCTCGGCATCCTACGATGGGTCGCGGGTGGTGTTCTACTGCAAGTACGTGGATGAGACCACCAACCTCTCCAGCCTGCCCGACACTCTCAATACCTGGGATGTGTTCCTGCGCGACCGCGCCCTCAACCAGACCATTCCGCTCTCGGCAACCTACCAGAATTTGTTAGGTCAGGGCAACTCGATGTTCCCGGTCATCTCGCCGGATGGGCAGTGGGTGGCGTTCCAGACCTCGGCGCAGTTGAAATCCACCGATACCGACTCGCGGCTGGATATCTACGTGGTGAAGGTGGAATCGAACGGCACGGTCAGCCAGAGCATTCAAGCCTCGCGGCGCAGTAGCGGCACACCCGCCAACGATGATTCGGGCTACACCTGTCCGGTGCCGCTCCCGCCGGGTCAGACCTGCGACTCCAAGTATCTGGTGCTCCAGCCCTCGCTGACGCTGTACACCGAGGGCGGCAACCCGCGGGTGATCTTTCAGAGTGATGCCAGCAACCTCGATTTGAGCGTCCTCGACGGGAACAACAAACGCGACCTGTACCTGAGCATGATCGACGCCACGAGCGGCAACGTCATCAATAAACTGCTCACCCGCACCGCTTCCGGCGGCAATATCAACGGCGATGCCTGGCATCCGGTGGTGTCGTACGATGGGCGCTGGGTGGCGTTCACATCCGATGCCACGAACCTCGTGTCGGGAGCAAGCGGCATTCAGGTGTATCTGATGGATCGCGACTCGGATAACGACGGTACGCTGGACAATACCCTGCCGGTCTATACGCTGGTGTCGCGCGGAGCGGATGGCAAGCCCGGCAACGCCCTCTCCTTCTACCCTGCCATCTCCGCCGATGGGGTGTATGTTGCCTTTACGTCGGATGCTTCCAATCTGGAGACGCAGAATCCAGCCCTGCCGGCGGATACCAACGGCAAGCGGGATGTATATGTGTGGGATCGCCTGAGTGGGCGCACCCGTTTGATTTCGGCGCGCTACCACACCGACCCCGATCAACTGCTGGAAGACTCCAGTTTCAGCCCAACCATCTCTGCCGATGGGCGCTGGATTGCCTTCACCTCTGAGGCGGGGAATGTGGTGCCGGGAGATGTCAATGTGTATTGCGCCTACGATGTGGATCAGGCGAAGTGGGTGTGCTCGCACCGCGATTTGTTTGTCTATGACCGTCTGGCGGGTAGCGATGCCGACCGGCTGTTCCTGCTCAACGTGCGCAACAGCCCGCCGTCCCCGCCTCCGGAAGGCACGGGTGAGGGGGCGCCGGTTCTGCTGGATATTCCTCCCGATCCGACCAACTGTCCCAATCCTCTGCAGGTATGTAACGTGTCCGCCTTCCCGGTGATTGCCGGAAACCGCTCACTGGTGACGTTCTCCAGTCAGGATCGTGACCTGCCGGATGGGGCGGCGTTCAACGTGGATGAGCGTTTCGACTTGTGGGCGCGCGCCTTTGATGCCCCCGCGCCCGCACCCCAACTGGCATTTGCGCCGGGTCGCCTGTCTTTTTACGCCTTCCCCGGGCAAACGACGGCAAGCAAGAACATCATCCTGACGAATTTTGGGGATGCGGCGGTGAACATCGGCAAAATCACCGTCAGCGGGGCGGACGATGCCTATTTCATCATCACTTCCGACGGATGCTCCAATCGCACGCTGGATGCCGCCATCAACGGGGTGCCGCGCGCCACAGGGCGCTGTATTCTCGCCGTGCAGGCGGAAATCTCGGAGGCGGATATCGTGCGCGAGGTGACTGCTCAGGTGAACATCCCCAGCGATGATCCCCGCCTGCCCAACGCCGTGGTTGCGCTGTGGGCAGGTCCGCGCTACGTGTATTTACCGGCGGTGCTCAGACCATGAGAGAGGGTTTATAGAAAGAAAATCGGCGGGCAGTTCCCGCCGATTTTTTATTGGGGTTGTTTCGGTTGCAGGATGCCGCGGTCACCCCTGCGGGGATTCGGGGGGTGGGGTGGGTCGGGAATGGGTGAAGGGTAACATCAAAAGAAAGCCAACGGCAATGAGTAACTGTCCCACTTCGACTCCACGAGCCTGCCACTGCCCGAAGTAGGGGATGCCCGGCAGGGAGTGACTGCCCATGCCGAAAATATCCGCCATGCCGGCAAAGACGGCGATGACGTAGCCCGTTGCCACCAGACGCTGACCGATGTCGGCGGCAATGCTGAGGGGTTCGCCCTTCCACAACGCCAGCAGGCTGACATACCCGCCGATGCAGATGATTGCCAGCCCGATCAGGAAGACGGCAATCTGCACAAAGCCGATGACCGGACTGCGATCCAGCCCGAACATGCCGGGGCGCGCGCCCATCAAGAAGACGAAAAAGCCAAACAGGGTGAGGATCAAACCGGTTCGGGCGCGCCGTTGCCAGTAGCGGTAGGGGCGCGTGACGGTATTCGTCGCGGCAACCGGCGGTGGAGAAGTTGGGGAGATCTGGGCAGTCATCACAGGGGCAAAATCCTTTCCAGAAAAGTTTGCCAGTTTCCCCCGAAGATTGCGGCAAGATCCATTTCATTATACCCGGCTTCTGTCAGCGCGTCAGCCAGTTTGGGCACATCGGCAATGGTGTCCACTCCGGCGGGGATGCGCGCCAGCCCAAAGCCGCCGTCCAGATCGGTGCCCAGCGCCACATGGCGGGAGTCACCGGCAATCTGGCAGATGTGATCCACATGGGCGGCGACGTGCTTCAGGGTGGTGCTCTCGCGCGGATCGCTGGCAGACCAGCCCGGTCTCAGCCAGCGGGCGTTCAGGGCGATGCCGATGACTCCGTCGCGCTCCACGATGCGGCGAATCTGGGTATCGCTGAGCAGACGCTGGTTATCCGGCTGGCGGGCGAGCGTGCGGCATGCGCTGTGCGAGGCGCAAAGCCAGCCCTCAAAGCGGTCCAGCGCCTGCAGGGATGAGCGTTCGTTCATGTGCGCCAGATCGAGTCCCATGCCCAGATCGGCGAGGACGTCCAGCAGTTCCCAGCCCTCGCGGGTAAAGGCGCCGTCGTCGCGGTTGGAGCCGCAGAAGCGTCCGCCCGCCCAGACCGGCGCCACCAGACGCACACCCTGAGCGGCGTAGTCTTCGATTTCGCGGGGTTCGCGCAGTCCTTCGGCGCCTTCCATCATCACCACCAGTCCCATGGGCGGGCAGGCAGGCGCGGGATGGTCGTTGGGTTCGGTTTCTGCTTCGGGGGCGGCAGGTTCAGCGGGGGGGAAGTCCTGCCATGCCTGAATCACGCTTTGCAGGTCGGCGCGGGTGTGCACCTGCCGGAAGGTTTCGGGGTGATCCTCGCACCAGCGGCGGTACACGTCCAGTTGCTCCATCCAGCGCCGACGGGCTTCCTGCGGGGTGCGGTACACCTGCGTTTCCCACGCTTCCAGCACTCCGGCGCGCACGGCGAACAGACTGACAATCACCAGCGCGGTGCGCGCCTGTTGCAGTTCGGGCACGGCGACGGTGCACTCTCCGTTGTTGCGCAGGGGGATGAGCGTACCGCGTTCGGACTGGCGGATGTCCGGTACGGGGCGGAAGAGGTCGCGTCCGAAGGTGAGGACGTTGTACGCCAGATCCAGGTGACCGTCGATCATCCAGTGAGGTTTCATGGGGCTTGAGGGAAAAAAAGAGCGCACCGGCGACGATGCGCTCTTGTCGAATCCGTTAAGAATCAGGCTTCTTCGGAAGCGTCGAGGTCTTTGAGGGCTTCTTCCAGCGCCTGCCAGTCGAGATCGGTGTACGCCTGAGAGTCCACGCGGCGCAGGCTCAAGCCGATGCGGTGATTTTCGGGGTCGATCTTAACGATGCGCAGGGTGACCTTGTCGCCCTCTTTGAGGACTTCCTTGGGGTGCTCGATGCGCTTCTCGCTGATTTCGGAGATGTGAATCAGCCCTTCGATGTCCTCTTCCAGTTTGGCAAAGGCGCCGAACTTGGTCAGGCGGGTGATCACGCCTTCAACCAGCATGCCCACCTGATATTTGGCGGCGCGCTCCAGCCAGGGGTCGTTCTGGGTCTGCCGGATGGACAAGCCGATGCGGCGCTTTTCGCGATCCACGCTGATGACCTTGACCTTGACTTCCTGCCCTACCTGAAGGACTTCGCTGGGGTGCTTGATGCGGTCCCACGAAATTTCGGAGAGGTGCACCAGACCATCGGCGCCGCTGATGTTGACGAAAGCGCCAAAGTCTGCCAGGCTGGTGACGCGACCGGTGCGGATTTCGCCTTCGGTCAGGTTCTCGATGACGCGCTCTTTGAGCGTTTCGCGGGTTTCGGGGGTGGCGGCGCGCTCGGAGAGGATGAGGCGGCGGCGTTCGCGGTCCACTTCGATGACGATGACGTCAATCTCTTCGCCCACCATCTTGCTCCAGCGCTGTTCGGGCGATTCGCCGCTTCCCATTGCGGCGCGCCGCGAGAGGCTGATTTGAGACGCCGGAATGAAGCCGCGCAAGCCCAGGACGGGCACAATCAGACCGCCCTTGTTGTAACCGATAATTTTGGAGTGATAGACCTCTTTGCTGTCCCGCATTTCTTCGACTTTTTTCCAGTCGGTTTCTTCGCGGGCTTTCGTGTAAGACAGGACAATGGTACCGTTGGGTTCTTCGCGTACCACGAAGACCGGGATTTCCTGATTGACCTGTAATTTTTCGCGCTCTTCAGCGGGAATGGCTTCCAGTTCGCGTCCGCTGATGACGCCTTCCGATTTGGTGCCAACGCTGACTAAAATTTGCTGAGGGGTAATGCTTGCAATAACGCCCGTGCGGATTTCGCCCTCTTTGGGCATATCCAGCGCCAAGCCTTCCTTCTCCAGCAAGGAAGCCATGTTTTCATGGTTCTCTGCATTGTCTTGCGTTTGCTGGGGCATTCCCTGCTCGAGTTGGGTGTCTTTCTCGTCCATACGACTAGTTTCTCCGGAGGTTGATAGAATTTCAGACTGATTATAAAGGTGAATCACCCTTTTTGCAACCCTGAAAAGTTTTGGTGAAAAAGGGGCAATCGGGATCTCCCGGCGGGTTATATTTTGGCGTTGGACAGGCGGGTGTCCGGCTTGTAAAGGGCTTCGCTGGCTTGCACGGCGCGGCGCGCCTGATCGCGCACGCGGTTGATGCTGGAGAAGAACTCACGCATCAGCACCACCAGCAGGTAGCGACCGCGCGGCGTCAGGGTGATGGCTTCGGAGGAGTTTTCGGCAAACGCTCCGGCTTTTTCGAACGCCAGCAGTTCCAGCGGCAGACAGCGTTCAATGGGCTTGCCGAAATCGCGCTCCCACTGGCGCTTATCCAGACGCAGACCGAACAGATCCATCATGAAGCGGTAGCGCATTTGATCCACGCGGCTGAAGCGGCGCTTGCCCGCAAGGGGAGCGTGCCGTTCGCCAATCCAGCGCTGGTACGACTGCAGGGAAAAGGTGTTGACCAGCAGGGTGCCGTTGAGGTAACTGAACGAACCCGATCCCACGCCCACGTACTCTTCGCTCTTGACGATGTACTCGTCGATCAGGTTTCTGCCCTTGTGGGAGAAGGTCCAGGCGGTGGAGAGTTCAAAGACGCTGGAGAGGGTTTCGACGATGCGTTCGTAGAGCGCCGCCTCGCGGGAAAACTCCACGCTTCCCACCGTCTTTTCCAGCGAACGCCGCACCGAGGGCGAGGTCATCAGCGGGTAGCAGGTGACCTGTGTGGCGCCCGATTCCACCACCAGACGCAGGTCGCGGTCGATGCTGGCTTCGTCCTGCCCGGGGAAGTTGAAGATGAGGTCCACGTTAAAGGCGTTGAACGCCGGAGCGGTGCGCTGTATGCGTTCGAGAATCTCTTTGCCGGAGCCGAAGCGCTCGTAGCGGTTGATGCGTTTGAGCAGGTCGTCATCGAAGGACTGCACTCCCACCGAAAGCCGCTGAACGCGCGGCGCCAGCAACTCCACAAGACGCTCGTCCAGATGGTTGGGGTTGGTCTCGCAGGACACTTCGCGCACTCCAAACAGGTCGCGCGCCAGATCGATGATCTCGACCAGTTCGTCCATTAAGATGGTGGGCGTTCCCCCGCCGATGTAGAGGGTGTCGAAGGTGTAACCCTGCTTTGCCACCATGCGCATCTCTTCGCGCAGGGCGCTGAAGTACTGGCGGGCTTTGCGCTCATCGAACAGGAAACGATTAAAGGAACAATATGGGCACAGGCTCTCGCAGAAGGGGATGTGCGCGTAGAGCATGTAGGCTTTTCCTGCTTGAGGAGCGGGCAGTTGAGGGAGATGCTCGGATTTCAGGTTGAGCAACATGCCCGAAGCCAGTCGAAAGGTGGTGGAAAAGAGGGTGTCAGCGATCATTGAAGTTTGCCTTAAAGGAAATCGGAAAAACTGAATGTTATTATAGACCCGAATCGCCCATTAAAGGCAAGGGATGAATGCCACAGGTTAGACATGTCAAAAGAAATGTTACATGGTTTGGTGTTTGTCAAAGAATCAAGAACACAACCTCGCCGAGAAGTTCCCGCGAGGCTGTGGGTTTAAGCGCGATTGCCGGGGACGCCGACCCCGGCAATCTTTAAAGGAGGAGAAGAAGAGAAGTCGCCCTTGACTGCTATTATAGGCAACCCGGGTTAGAAAATCTTGACGAAAAACTTACGATTACTCTACGATTGCCCTACGATTTCCAGAAGAAAGTCCAATGTATGCCGGTCGGAATGCCCGCATCACCGGGCGCTTTCGCTCAGAGCACTCCCAGACTGTCCAGCAGAACCACCAGCACCAGCAGGGGGGAGATGTAGCGCACCACGAACAGGAAGATGCGCACCACCCGCTGGTTGGAGAGCGTCCCGTGGTTGGTCAGTTGGGCGATGATTGCTTCCGGTTTGAGCACCCAACCGACGAAGATGGCGATGAACAGCCCACCCACCGGCAAAAGCACGTTCGAGGTGATGAAGTCGTACAGGTCGAAGAGGGTCTTCCCGAAGGGGGTGAAGCCTGCCAGGGCGCTGTTGGAGAGCGCGGCGGTCGAGCCGACCAGCGCCAGCAGTCCTACGGTCATCCACGTGGCAGTCTTGCGCGAGAGGTGGAACTGCTCGTTGGCAAAGGCAACCAGCACCTCGACCAGCGAGACCATGGCGCCGGTAGCGGCAAAACTGGTCAGCAGGAAGAACAGGAAGATGAAGACGTTGCCCAACGGCATTTGGGCGAAGACGGCGGGCAGGGTGATGAAGAGCAGTTTCGTCCCGGCGGCGGGTTCGAAGCCGTAGGTGAAGACCACTGGGAAGATGGCAATGCCCGCCAGCAGAGAGACCGCCAGGTCGGACAGCACGACCCGCAGGGCGGTCGAGGGGATGTTCTGATCATCCTTCCAGTAACTGCCGTAGGTGATCATTGCGCCCATGCCGATGGACAGTTTGAAGAACGCCAGCCCCAGGGCAACCAGTGCCGCCATGGCGGAGATTTTGCTGAAATCGGGCTTGAAGAGGAACGCCAGTCCCTGTGCGGCGCCGGGCAGGGTGAGGGCGCGCACGTCCACGATGAGCAGGAGGATGAACAGCAGGGGGATGAGGCGCTTGGTGGTGGCTTCGATGCCCCGGGCAACCCCAAAGGTGATGATGATGCCCACCAGAATCAGCACCACCCACTGCCACAGCAGAGACTGCACCGGGTCGGTGACCAGCGCGTTGAAGGTTTGCATGGTGACCTGCGGGTCGGTGGAGAGGATGTTGCTGGTGAGCGAGCGCACCACGTAGGCGAACACCCAGCCTGCCACCTCGGTGTAGAACGCCATGATGAGGAAGGCAGAAAGCGCGCCCGCCGCGCCGATCAACCACCAGGGCTGGCGCGGAGAGGGGGACAGTTTGCGCATGGAGGTGATGACGTTGGCGCGCCCTGCCCGTCCGAGCAGGATTTCGCTGATCATCACCGGTAAACCCACCAGAAAGGTAGCCAGTAAGTACAGAACGAGGAACGCCGCCCCGCCGTTTTCGCCGGTCAGGTAGGGAAACTTCCAGATGTTGCCCAGCCCGATGGCAGAGCCGAGGGTGGCGATGAGTGCGCCCAGTGCGGTGGCAAAACCACCGCGTTTGGTTGGGGCTTCGGTGCGTGCAGTTTCTTTTTCCATAAATCAATAAACCTCCAAAAAAAGATGGTGCCCGTAAAAAAACTCCCCGGCATGTTGCGGGGAGTCTGGACATTCACCGTGAGTGGAAACAGCCTCACTCTCCCCTGCGTGAATGGCAGAGGATCATCATCTTAATCATCCAGAAGGGGCTGTGAGGCAGATGGGTCAGGTGCACGGGCACGGTTATACCAGCCTGCGGAAGAATCGTCAACATTTTGGGAAAAATTTTTTCAGCAAATCTTCAGGCAATCTACAGGGAAGTTTCAGACGGCGCCGTTATCATGGACAGCAGATGGACACATGCTGATTACAGGTACTCAGGAGGTACACATGTCTCGAAAATTCTGGATTCTCGCCCTTTCCGCCGCGGCGGTTTCTGCGCTGTTGCTGTTTGTGGGCACAACCGTTTTGGGCTTTTTCAGCCCGGCTTCAGCCGATGCGCTTCCCCCACTGGTGATCGGTAAACAGGCGCAGGATGCTTCTGTGCGGGTCAGCCAGCAGGGCGCCGATGACACTTCCACGCCGGCGGCGCCGACGCAGACGCCTACCGCCACCCTGATGTCCACCGCTAGTGGGACGCCCTTTCCACAGGGCACCCCCACAGCCCAGCCCACTGTGGTGAATGGGGTTTCCGTGACCATTGCCCAGTTGCTGGCAAATCCGGGCGCGTATCTGAACCAAATGGTCTCGGTGAGCGGACTGGTGAGCGTCATTTCCCGGGAGCGCTTCCTGCTCAACGACGGTACCGGTCAAATTGTGGTGGATGTGGAAGAAGAAGGACTGCTGGGACCGCTTTCCAATGGGATGAGGGTGACCGTGGTGGGACGCTTCGACGACTCCAGCAGTGGGTCGCTGTACAAAATCGAAGCCTGCACGGTGACCGACAACACGGGCAAGGTGTGGGTCAACCGGTGTCACAATGGGGATGACGGCGACGATGACTCTCGTTCCGTGACCCAAACGCCCGACGATGATGACGGTGATGATGATCGGAGCGGCAGGAGCACCCCCGAACCAACCCGTTCAGATGATGATCATGATGATGACCGGAGCGGCAGGAGCACCCCCGAGCCGACCAAATCGGGCGATGACGATTCCAAGAAGAAAGACGATTAACCGCTCCGCCCTCTTTGTCTGTTTGCTCCGCCGGAAGCCCGTTCCCGGCGGAGTTTTTTATTTAGTACTATAATGAAAAAAGGGAATGATTCCCGTTGGGGCTGGCACCGGGGGAAAGGAGGGACAATGTCCGAGTCGGAAGGATGTGTCAAGCCGTCCAGAGGTCCTCTTGTGGAGAAGAGTGAATCGGCTGAAGCGGCAGTGGTCCCAAAGGAGGTACCCATGATTCGCGCGCAAGTAGGCAAACCCGCACCCGATTTTGAGTTAAGCGCTCTGGTCGGGAACGGGTTCAAGAATATCCGTCTTTCGGATTACAAAGGGAAGTGGATCGTCATCTGCTTCTATCCGGGTGATTTCACTTTTGTCTGACCAACCGAACTGTCGGCAGTTGCCGTCAAATATCCTGAATTGCAAGCCCTTGGGGTGGAAGTTCTTGCCATCAGCACCGATAGCCGTTTTTCCCACAAAATCTGGCAGGAAGAAGAACTGTCCAAAATGGTGGAAGGGGGGGTACCTTTCCCGCTCCTCTCCGATGCCGGCGGACGGGTTGGCAGTATCTATGGGGTGTACGATGAAGATGCCGGGGTGGACATTCGCGGGCGCTTCATCATTGACCCCGATTTTGTCATCCGCGCCATGGAGGTATTGACGCCCGAGGTAGGGCGCAACGTTGCCGAATTGATTCGGCAGGTCAAAGCCTTCCAGCATGTTGTGGCGACCGGTGAGGTCACGCCTTCGGGCTGGCAGCCGGGTAAGCCCACGCTCAAGCCCGGTCCGGAACTGGCGGGTAAGGTCTGGAAGGTCTGGAAGCCCGATTTGGCGTTTTAAGTCAACAGGATTTTCCCGGTGCGCAGCCCTTTGCCCCGCTTCGTGCGGGGCAATTTTATTTAACAAATGCCTGCATAATGCCCGAGGATGCGGGCAATCTCGCTGGCGGCGGCGGGGCGGGCAAGTTGACGCGAGACGTGGGCGGCGCGCTGAAGTTCTTCGGGGTGCTCCAGCCAGCGGCGCAGGGCAGAGACCAGTTCTTCGGGGGTGGGCGTCCACAGACCGGCGCCGGTCTCGACCACGTAGGTCACGTTGCCGTCTTCCTGTCCCGGCATTTTGCTGTACAGCAGGATGGGCAAACCGGAGATGAAGGCTTCGCTGATCGTGCCTGGACCGGCTTTGCTGATCAGGATGTCGGCGGCGCGCATGAAGGCGGGCATTTCGGTGACGAATCCGTACACGTGCACGGGGATGCGCCAGAGATGGCGCTCCAGACGCAGGCGCAGGGCGTGGTTGCGCCCGGTGACGATGGCTAGCGCCACCGGCAGGCGGGCTTCGTCAATGGCGTGCGCCATGTCTTCCAGCGGACCCATGCCCTCGCCGCCGCCCACCATCAGCGCCAGCGGTAGATCCTCGCTCCAGCCCAGACGTCGGCGGATGTCCTCGCGGGCTTCGGTGAGACGCTGAAAGCGCAGCGCCACCGGCATGCCCACCACGCTCATCTGGTGAGGCTCCAGCCCGGCGTTCAAGCCGCGGTGGAAGGCTTCCTGTGTCGGAACCACCACGTGGGTGGCGCCGCGGGCGTACCATGCGGCGTGTGTGGTGACCATGTCGGTCACCACCGTCACCAGCGGAATGCCCGTGCCCGCCAGCGCCCGCGCCATGGGGGTGTTGATCAACTGATGCACCGAGACGTACAGGTGGGCGGGGTGTTCTGCCATCAACTTCTGGATGTGGCGGCGCACGTAGGGCCAGATGGCGGAGTAAAACACGCGCGTGCGGCGCGGTCCATCGGAGATGCGGTAGCCCATGCCCCACAGGGCGGGCACGCGCGAAAGCGGCGGGTAAATTTCCGGCGCCAGATTCATGGGCGGGGGAGCGTATTGCTTGAAAAAGTCCACCATCTCGCAGGAGATGCGCCCTTCATACAACTCATCGAGGGCTTCGATGATGGCTTCGGCGGCACTGCGGTGTCCGCCGCCGGTATCGGAGAACAGGAATACAATCCGGCGGGGTTCAGCGGGGAGGGGTGGGATCATGCGATTCTCCAGAACGGATTTTTTTCATCCGGCGGGAAAGTTCGCGACGCGAAAGCAGGACGACCCGCCCACAGGTCAGACATTCCAGCCCGATATCGGCGCCAAGCCGAATCACCTTCCACTCGTACCCCCCGCAGGGATGCGGTTTGCGCAGGGTGACGATATCGTTCAATTGGATGTCCGGAAGCATGCGCTTCATTATACCCCATGTTATAATCGCTCCATACAGGCGGTGTGTTCATGTTCGATTTAGACCCTATTTCCCTGATTTCCCGACTCATTACGCTGGTTATTGCGCTGACCCTGCATGAGTACGCTCATGCCCGCACGGCGCAAGCCTTTGGCGACCCCACCCCCGAGATGTACGGACGGGTGACGCTGAACCCGCTGGCACACCTCGACCCTCTGGGCTCGTTGATGATGATTTTTGCGGGGTTTGGCTGGGCGAAGCCGGTTCCGGTCAACCCTGCCATTCTCAACCGGCGTTCTTCGGCGGCGTACATGCTCGTTTCGCTGGCGGGACCGTTCTCCAACTTCCTGCTGGCGCTGGTGGCGGCGATCCCGTTCCGGATGGGCTTTCTCTCGGTGGATGAAGCCCTCGGCGGTTTTGAATTTCTGCCGCAGTTCTTGCTGAACTTCATCGTCATCAACCTGCTGTTGATGCTCTTCAACCTCATCCCGCTGGCGCCGCTGGACGGCGACAAAATCATCGAGTTCTTCCTGCCACCCTCGTGGGCGCGGACGCTGGAGCGCATCCGCCCCATGGGACCTGCCATCCTCATGGTGGTGCTGTTCGTCCTGCCGTGGGTGGGCATTGATGTGTTCGGCGCACTGCTCTACCCACCGATTGGCAATTTACTGCGGGCTCTGGTGTACTGATTTTCCGCCCGGAGGATGCCCCCCGAAGCGGTGGGAGAATCCTGTCTGGCTGGCAAGTTTGTGGAAAACGGAGGTGTAAATCCCATGAGTGTGCAGATTACCCTGATTGGTCTGGATCAAACCGGCGCATCCTTTGGACTGGGGCTGGCGAACGCCGCGGAGCAGATTTACCGGGTGGGACACGATAAAGACCCCGACATGGCGCGCATGGCGCAGAAGATGGGCGCGGTGGATAAGGTGGTCTTCACCCTGCCAGGGGCGGTGGAGAACGCCGATGTGGTCATCCTCTCCCTGCCCGCCGATGAACTGCGCTTTACGCTGGAAGCCATTGCGCCGTACCTCAAGCCCGGCTGTACCGTGGTGGATACCTCTCCCATCCCTGCCACCTCGACGGAGTGGGCGCAGAAGGTTCTGCCCCGCGAGGATCGCTATTTCGTCACCCTCACGCCCACCGTGGCGGCAAAGTACCTGCTGGAAAGCGACCGCGGCACGGCATCGGCGCAGGCAGACCTGTTCAAGGATACCATCATGATGATCACCGCGCCTGCCGGCACCGACTCCTCGGCGCTGACGCTGGCAGAAAGCCTTGCCGAGATGCTCGGCGCCAAGCCCATCTTCTCCGATGCGGTCGAGGTGAGTGGACTGCTGGCATCCAGCCACCTGCTGCCGGAGGTGCTCTCGGCGGCGCTGGTCAACGCCACCGCCGGACAGCCCGGCTGGTCGGACATTCGCAAAATCGCCGGGCAGATGTACGCCCGCATGACCGAACCGGCTTTCTTCTTTGCCGAGAAGGGCAAACTGGGGCAAAATCAGATCGTCAGCCACACCACGCTGGTGGCAGTGCTGGATCACTTCATCCGCGAACTGGTGGAGATCCGCGATGCCATTGCCCGCGAGGACGGCGAAGCCCTGCACGCCCGCTTTGAGCAGGCGCGTCAGGCGCGCCAGTCGTGGTGGAGCCAGCGTCTGAAGAACCAGTATCCCGAAGCCAGCGAGGAGAAATCGCCCGGCATGCCGCGCTTCGGCGAGTCCATTGGACGCCTGCTGGGCATCCGTCCCAAACGCGATTAAAACCCATCTCGGGGAGCGCTTTGGTGTGAGCGAGTGTTACTGCTATCTGCTGGAGTGCGCCGATGGCACCTACTACACCGGCTGGACGACCGACCCACAGCGGCGCGCGCGTCAGCACAATGCCGGACGCGGGGCGCGCTACACCCGCACCCGCCTGCCGGTGCGTCTGGCGTATGTCGAACCTCAGCCCGACCGCTCCGCCGCCATGCGCCGTGAACGTCAACTCAAACGTCTTTCCCATGCGCAAAAACAGGCGCTGTGCGCCTCAACTTTGACTCTGGAGGAGTGAAAATCCCATGACCCAACGCGAAACCTATCCCATTGACATTGCCGGTGTACATCGCGAACTGCCTTTGTTTGAAATCAAGCCCGGTTTGCGCATCGCCATCCTCAACATTCTGGGCGATACCGAACTGGTGACGGCTTGCGCCCGCGCGCTGGCGGAGAAACTGAAGGCGGTGGACTACGACGTGCTGGTCACCGCCGAAGCCAAGAGCATCCCGCTGGCGCACGCCCTTTCGGTGGAAACCGGCAAGCCTTACGTGATTCTGCGCAAGTCCTACAAGCCCTACATGGGCGATGCCCTGCGCGCCGAGACGCTGTCCATCACCACCGGTCAGCCGCAAACCCTGTATCTGGATGAAAAAGACCGCGAGATGATGAAGGGCAAGAAGGTCATCATCGTGGACGATGTGATCAGCACCGGTTCGACTTTGCAGGGTATGCGCATGCTCCTGCAGAAAGCCGGCGCCGAGGTGGTGGCGGAAGCCGCCATCCTTACCGAGGGCGAGCGCGCCAAGTGGGCAGAGATCATCGCGCTGGGACATTTGCCCGTCTTCACCGACTGATTGCGCCTGCCGCGCTGAACGATGGAGCATCCTTTTACGCTGGTGACCTTTAACCTGCGCACTGCCGAGGCGCAGGACGGCGAGTTTTCGTGGTGCCGCCGCCGCGATGTGGTGGTGGACTGCCTGCGCGCGCTGGATGCGGATTTAATCGGCTTGCAGGAAGTGCACGACGATGTGCAGGCGCGCGATGTGCGCGCGGCTTTTCCCGATTACGAGTGGATTGGGGTGCGTCGGGGCGGAAACGGCGCCGCGCCGCTGGAGATGAACGTGGCGCTGGTGCGCCGCGGCGCTTTCGAGGTGCTGGATCGGCAGTTCTTCTGGCTCAGCCGCACGCCGGACGTGCCGGGAAGCCTCTCGTGGGGCAGCGCTTATGTGCGCACGGCGATGTTCCTGCATCTGCGCAGTTGTGTGAGCGGCGCGGAAGTTGCCTGGTTCAACACCCATCTGGATTACCTGCCGCTGGCGCGCCTGGAAGGGGCAAAACTGGTGCGGCGGCGCGTGGAGGCACTGCCGCCCGCGCTCAAGGTGCTGGTGACCGGCGATTTCAACGCCGGGAAGCGCTCCTGCGTGTACCGCACCCTGCTGGGAGAGGGGGCATCGCTCCACCGCCTGCAGGATGCCTACCGCGCCATCCACACCGACAGCCATGGTGAAGGCACTTTCCACGCCTTTGGCACGCTCTCGCGTCCGCAAGCCATTGACTGGGTGCTGGTCTCGCGGGAGATGCCCGTGGAGGATGCCGGGGTGATGCGCCTCCATCGGGAAGGGGTGTACCCTTCCGATCATTATCCCGTGTGGGCGAGGGTGCGCCTGTGAAGATTACCTGCATTGCCACCGCGCAGGTGCCGTCCATCACCGCCAACAGCATTCAGGTGATGAAGGTGTGCCACGCGCTGGCGCGGCTTGGACACGAGATTACCCTGTACGTGCCGGGCAGGGCAACGGCAGACCGGCAGGCGCTTGCCGATTTGTACGGGTTGAGCCAGCCCTTTGCGGTGCGCTGGCTTTCCAGCCTGCCGCTGGCGAAGCGCAACGATTTTGCCCTGCAGGCGGTGCGCCTTGCCCGCCGTGAGGGCGCGGAGATGGTTTATACCTGGGCGATTCAATCGGCGGTGGCGGCGCTGGTCGCAGGCATGCCCGCCGTGTTTGAAGCCCATGACCTGCCCACCGGCAGACTGGGTCCGCTGTGGATGCGGGCTTTCCTGCGCCTGCCGGGGCGCAAGCGTCTGGTGTGCATCACGCACGCCCTGCGCCGTGCGCTGGAGGCGCGCTTTGATGTGCGTCTGCCGGAGCCTCAGGTGGTGATTGCGCCCAACGGGGTGGACCTCGACCGCTACCGCGACCTGCCCGAGCCATCGGCGGCGCGGGCGCAGTTGGGGCTGGCAGAGGGCATCACCGTGGGGTGCAGTGGGCATTTGTATGCCGGGCGCGGCGGCGATTTGTTTCTGGCGCTGGCGCAGTCTTTTCCGCAGGCGCAGTTCCTGTGGGTGGGTGGACGGGAGGAGGATGTGCAGTTCTTCCGCCGTCTGGCGCAGGAGCGAGCCCTCACCAACGCGACCTTTACCGGCTTCATCCCGCAGGCGCGTTTGCCGCTGGTGCAGGCGGCGGCAGACATCCTGCTCATGCCCTACGGGAAGAGCATTGCCGGTTCCAGCGGGGGCAATTCGGCGGAGATTTGCAGTCCGATGAAGTTGTTCGATTATCTGGCGGTGGGGCGCGCCATCCTCTCCAGCGATTTGCCGGTCATCCGCGAGGTGCTGGATGAGCAAACGGCGGTGTTTGCACCGCCCGAGGATGTGGCGGGCTGGGTGGAGGCGCTCCGTCCTCTGCTGGAGGATGCCGGTCTGCGCCGCAGGCTGGCGGAGCGGGCGCATGCGCTGGCACAATCCTACGACTGGCAGGCGCGTCAGGCGCGCATTCTGGGAGACAGGACATGGTGAAAACAGGGCAGAAAATCCTTGGGCTCATTCTCGGGTCGGCGGCGCTGGCTGTGCTGACGGCATGGCTCAGTCCGGGGGCGTTCTGGCGCGGGTTTGGGGCTTCCTTCCTGCTCATCGGCGGGAGCGCGCTGGCGCTGTTTGCGCTCTGGCGCGGGATGGGCGGCGGCAGATTGCTGGCGGTGTGGATGACGCTGGCGTTCGTCTTGCGGTTGGGGCTGGGGCTGTTCTTCAGCGTTGCCTATCCGCTATGGGGCTACGACGAACCCGAGTACAACGCGGGGTATGTCTTCCGCGATGCCTATCACCGCGACCGCGAAGCCTATGCGGTGGCGCTCTCGGGGGAGCGTTTGCTCTTCAATCCCGATTTGCAACTGGGTTCGGATCAGTACGGCGGGCTGGGGATGATCAGCGCGCTGGTGTACCGCACGCTGAGCGCCGACGTTCACCGTCCGGCGCTGGTGCTGATTCTGGGGGCGCTGTTCTTCGCGCTGGGTGTGCCGTTCCTCTATCGTGCCGCACAGGCAAGGCTTTCGGAATGGGCGGCGCAGGTGGCGGTTTGGGTGTACCTGTTCTATCCCGACGGGCTGTTCTTCACCGCCTCGCAGATGCGGGAGCCCTTCATGCTGGGACTGCTGTGTGTGGGGCTGTGGGTGGTGCTCTGCTGGCGCGGGCGTGTGCGGGGGGCAATCGTGGCGGGGGCGCTTGCCGTTGCCGGGATGCTGTTCATCTCCACCCGTTCGGCGGTGTTCGTGGTGGGCATCCTCATCCTGCTGGCGTGGCTGGAGTACACCGCGCATCAGCCGGGCAAGGGCTGGAAGGCGCTGGGCTGGGCGGGGATTCTGCTGGCGGGTGGAGTGGCGTTTGCGCTGACGTGGGGCTGGTTCCGCGAGGCGGCGGTGTACGACCGCGTGCTGACCCTGAGAGCCTCGGGGCGTCTGGCGGCGTTCATCGCCGAGGTGGGCGAGCGCTACATCGTGCCGACCATTGTGGGCTACGGGCTGGCGCAGCCGGTCTTCCCTGCCGCGCTGGTGGAGCCTGCCATTCCGCTGGCAAAGGTCATCATCCTGCTGCGCTCGGCGGGCTGGTACGCGCTGGCGCCTCTGCTGGTGTACAGCCTCTGGGCGGGGTGGAGAACCTCTCGAGAGGATGACCGTCGGCTGATTCTGTGGGCGGCGGGGGCGTTCTGGGCGTGGGCACTCATCTCTGCCCTGCGCGGCGGCGGGGATATGACCGACAATCCGCGCTACCGGGTGCTGCTGCTCCCGCTGGCGGGGCTGGCGGTGGGCTGGTCGCTGGACTTTGCCCGCCGCACGGCAGATCGCTGGCTGTGGCGCATTCTGGCAGTTGAGGGCATCTTTCTGGCGGTGTTCCTGCAGTGGTACCTCAGCCGCTACCTGCATCTGGGCGGGCGGCTTTCCCTGCCGGCAATGGGCGCGCTGATTGCGGGCTTGAGCGCGCTGGTGCTGGTGGGCGGTTGGGTGTACGACCGTCTGCGTCCGCCGCGTCCGTCCGGCGGGTGAGGGGAAATTCCCGCGGGGGGAAATTGGGACGCGAATTGCGCGGAATCTCTCCCCATGGGAGCGATTCCGTAGTATAATCCGCCCTCGCGCGAGCAAACGTGTGACTTTTTATTTAAGCAAGTTTTTAGAAAAGAAGGAGTTTCGCTGTGCCACGCAAAGTTAAACCCGGAAAATTCAAGTTGAAGACCCACAAGGCGACCAGCAAACGCTTTCGCCTGACCGGGTCGGGTGTGCTGGTGCGCACCAAGGGCGGCAAGAGCCACCTGCGCCGCCGCACCTCCAAGCGCACCAAAGCCCTGTTCACGGAAATGCTTCCCGTTCAGGGAGAGGGCATCATCAAGCGCGTTGAGCGTCTGGCTCCCTACCTGAAGAAGCAAGACTGATCGCCTGCAGGGCTGTTCGTCGTATTCGGTATTTTTTTTGGAGCGGCTGTCGGGTGTTCGCAACGGGTCATCAGACCGGCGCCCGGGGGTTCGCAAAGGAGTAAGACATGGCACGTGTAAAAGGTGGTCCTAAGGGACATCTGCGACACAAGAAAATTTTGAAGATGACGGAAGGCTACTTTGGCACGCGGCATCGCTTGTTCCGCCGCGCCAATGAGGCAATGCTGAAGAGCCTGTGGTACGCCACGCGGGATCGCCGCGTCCGCAAGCGCGACATGCGCAAACTGTGGATTGCCCGTATCAACGCCGCGGCGCGCCTGAACGGCATGACCTACAGCCAGTTCATTCACGCTCTGAAGCAGGCTGGGATTGCCCTGAACCGCAAAGTGCTCGCCAATCTGGCGGTGCGCGATCCCAAAGCCTTTGCCGCAGTGGTCGAAAAAGCCAAAGCCGCCTGAGTCGTCTGAGTCAGGCAGCGAAATCTCCACAGGGCTGTTCATCGAACAGCCCTTTTTGTTTGCCGGGGCATGGGCAGGCTTCCATCAGCCCGGCGCCGCTAGAGATAGCGGACGATTTTCACCCCTTTGAGTTCGCTTAACTTTTGATGGAGCGCTTCCACGTCATCCTTGCGGTGCAGGCGGACGATGGCATCCACCCGAAAACGCTGATGCCGGACGTGATGGCGCAGGCGGAAGGCTTCCAGCGCGCGGCTGTTTTCCTGCAGAATGGTGCGGATTTTCGGCACCACTCCCGATTCATCCTCGATGACGATGGTGAATTCCACCGTCACGTTGGGGTTGATGTAGCGGTTTTCCAGCAGGTTGAGCAGGGTGAGCACCACTAGCAACAAAGCGGTGACCCCTCCGGCAACGGCGAAGTAGCCCGCGCCGGTCGCCAGCCCCACCACCGCCATCGTCCACAGCGAGGCGGCGGTGGTCAAGCCCTTGATGTTTGCCCCGAAGCGCAGGATGGCGCCCGCTCCCAGAAAGCCGATGCCCGAAAGCACCTGCGCCGCCAGCCGCGCCGGATCGCCGCCGGGGGCATTGCCGGTAAACTGCATGGAGAGGTTGATGGACAGGGTCATGGCGAGCGCCGCGCCCGAGACCAGCACGATGTGGGTGCGCATGCCCGCGGGCTGGTTGCTGATTTCCCTCTCCACGCCGATCACCGCGCCCAGCAGGGCGGCAACCAGCACCCGTACGAAAATTTCACCTTCTGTAATCATGCTCACCTCCCGCGGGCGGGGCGCCGTGGGGCAAACCCGTCCGTCTCATTCCGAGTCGCGAATGCCGAGGGATTTGATTAAGTCCGACTCGCTCTGCTTGTGGTAGGGGTCTCCCAGCAGGTCTTTCCAGAATTGATCGTCATACTTGCGGGTGCGGAAGGGAATGGGGGTGGCGATGCCCCAGCCCATCATCATGGCTTCCTCTTTGGGTTGCAGACGGGAGAGGAAGCCGCGCAGGGCGTCTTTGCCGGGCAAGCCGGAGAGCACCGCCTGAATGTCCAAGTCGTCGCCCAGCCAGCCGCAGATGCGTGTGCCCAGTTGGGACATCACCTCGTCGTCAATCTGCGAGGGACGCTGATCCACGATCAGCAGGGTGACGTAGTACTTGCGCAGTTCGCGGGCAATGGTGCTGAAGATGGTCTGCGATGCCATCTCGCGGCTGAGCAGTTTGTGGGCTTCTTCCACCACGATCAGCAACTGGCGGGGTTGTGGCGTCGTTTGGGGGTTGGCGCGATACGCATCGGTCTTCTTCTGCCACACCTCACGGATGCGCCGCGTGAGGATGTTGGTCACCAGCAGGTAATCCAGATCGCGGTCGTATTCGCCGAACGAAAGGACGATGTGATGCCCTTTTTCCAGATGCTCCAGCAGTTTGTTGAGCGGGTCGGCGGCAGGCTTGGCGACGATGTAAGGCAGGCGGAAGACGCGCTGAAGTTTGCTGTGGAGAGCCACCGCCGCCATCTCGTTCACCCCGGCTTCCCGCGCCCAGTGCTCCACGCTGTTGGGCGCGGGGATGGGCTTGCCGTCTTCTCCTTCTACTTTGGTGCCCACCTCCATGTTTTTGAAGGCAGAGAACCAGTTCTTGCCAAAGTCGTGCTCCAGCGCCGAGAGGGTGGCGGGGGTGGTCTCTTTGAGGTTCAGTTCGCGGGTCAGCATCTCGATATCGGCGGGTTGAATGTCCTCTTCGGCAATTTGCAGGGAGAAATCTACCTGCATGCCGTTGATGAGGGTGGTATCCCCCAGCCCCACCAGACGCACTTTGGCGGGGAACTTCTGACGCAAGCCCGGCACGGCTTGATTGCGGTCCGAATCGATGCCGTTGGGACCGTACTCGTTGTGCATGTCGAAAATCAGCGAGGCGGCAACATCGTGGTGGATGATGCCCGCCAGCACGATGCGGGTGAGGAAGGATTTGCCCGTGCCGGTGGCGCCAAACACCCCCGAGGAGCGCTTGACCAGTTCCTTCAGTTTGACCGGGATGGGATGTCCCTGTTCGCGGTTGTAGCCGATGACGTGGTTGCCCGGCTCGCGTGGATCGCCGAAGATTTCGGCAAAATTGCCCTCATCCGCCAGACGCACGGTGGCATGGTGCGAGGGAATGGTCTTGACGGCGACCGGACCGCTGAAGCGCGGTTGCTCGAGTCCCTCGGGACTGTGCACCATCTGCGAGAGCATGATCTCCAGCGTGGTGTAGAGGGTCTGTCCGTGCAGCAGTTTTGCCAGATCGGCGGGCAGGCGCTGTTCGCTCTGCTCGTCGGCAAAGCGCTCATCCGTGGACCCCAGTTGAATGTCGGTGACCGAGCCGTAGAATTTGAAATCCCCGTCTTCGATGACCACGAACGCCCCCTCCTGAACGTCCCGTGTGGGAATGGTCAGGCGGGCGCGCATCGCCTCTTTGAGGGTTCCCCCGACGATGTAGCCGATGGCAGGATTTTCAGAAGACATGATTCCCCTCCCGATGGATATGAGTGATTCAGGAAAGATCGCCCGCAATGGCGGCGCGTTCGACGAACGTCAGGCGTTCCTGCTCCCGGAAGCGGCGCACGTCCACGCGAGAGAGCAGGAAGAGCGAGACGAGCAGGAAAAGCCCCTGCAGGATGAATACCGTCAGGTAGCCTGACAGAGGGTTCTGGCTTATCAGGTGAATGGCGTCGCGCAGTACGCCGGAGAGCAGGTTGCCCACTACACGCGCCAGCGCGCTGGCAATGCCCCATGCGCCGATGTACAAACCCACCCGCGTGGTGGTCATGTCGAGCATCAGCGAGAGGTTGGAGATGGTGGCGATGCCCGTGCCTGCTCCCAGCAGGACGACCCCGCCGTAGAACACGCCCCGCTGAGCCAGCATACCCGAAACAGCAATCAGGGCAAAGCCCAGCACGCCGATCCAGCCACCTGTCCGCGCCAGCGCCTTCTTGGCAAGGCGCGTTTCCAGAAAGCCCGTCACCAGCATGGTGATGAGCATCACCCCGCCCCAGATCGAGGTGATGCGGGTGGTGGCGGAGACCGAAAGGTTGAACGCCTCGGCGGCGTAAGGCTCCAGCAGAACGTCCTGCCCGAGCAGGGCAGTCAGCAGGAGAAGCAGGTAGCCGAAGAACAGGCGCGCTTCCGGGTTGGCAAACACCTTGCGGAAGATGACCTGCCACGACTCGCGCTCTTCATCCTGTGGGACGGCGGCAGGCTGTCCGGAGACTTTCTTTTCCAGCCCGATCAGCCCCAGCGCGCCCAGCACCAGCGCGCCCCCCGCCACGCTGAGAAATGCGCGGTTCAGCGCGGCGTAATCGAAGCGCTCCAGCATCCCCCCCAGCGTTGCCGCGGTGAGGATGATTCCTACCACCATCATCACCCACATGATGGCGACGGTGCGGGAGCGCCCCTTCTCTCCGGAGATTTCCGAAGCCAGCGCCAGATAGGACACGCTGGCAAGGTTGAAGCCCATGCCCCATGCCATGAAGACCAGCAGGGTCAGGGACAAGCCCAGCAGGGGCTGAACGGGGATCTCCACCGCCGCCAGCGGCGCCAGCACCACGCCCACGGCACAGAAGAGCAAGCCCAGCACGATGTAGGGGGTCCGCCGCAGTCCCAGCACCGGGTGACGGTCGGAGTAAGAGCCGATGATCACCTGCAGGGGCGAAAACACGTAAGGGAGCGACGCCAGCAGGGCTACCAGCGCCGCCGAAATGCCCAGTTCTTTAATCATCACGCGGTTGAGCGTGCTGTTGATGGGGACGAGGGTCACCGCCACAGCGGTGTGGATCAAAGCCAGTTGGAGACGTTTCACCATCATGGACATAAGTATAAAGCAAGTCCTTTCTGCGAAGCAGGTTTGGATTGATTTTACGAACAAAAGGTTAAGCGGGGATGAAGAAGCAGGGTACATCCAATCCTGTTACCCTGAGGAAATTGGGTTTGCTCCCCTGCCTTGCCTACAATATAATAGTACCAGTTATGGACAGTCATCTTCCCGTTCCGCAGAGGGTGTTGATTCTGGCATATCCCGCCACGACCGGCGCGCTGGAACAGGTTGAGCCGCTGGCTCAGTACCTGAAGGATGCCGGTCTTCCGCAGGTGGCAGGGGGCAGTTTTCTGGATAAAACCCTGCTGGAACGCCTCCAGCACAGGGAGTTCGACCTGCTGATTGCGCTGGGTGGCGACGGCACCATGCTGAGGGCGGGGCATCTGTGCGCGCCGCTGAACATCCCCGTGTTGGGCATCAACATGGGCAGGGTAGGCTTCCTCACCGAGATTCGCAAAGACGAATGGCGGCAGGGCATGGATTTGCTCCTGCAGGGCAGGTACCGTCTGGAAGAGCGCATGATGCTCAAAGCCGAGTTGTGGCGCGGCGACACCTCGCTGGGCAGTTGGCTGGTGCTGAACGAGGTGGTGGTGTGCCGCGGGCAGTTCGTGCGTCCCATCCGCGTACAGGCGTGTGTGGATGGCTACACCCTCACCACCTACGTCGCCGATGGTGTCATTGCCGCCACTCCTACGGGGAGCACGGCATACGCGCTGGCGGCAGGCGGTCCCATCATGCCGCCGGAACTGCGCAACATCCTGCTCATCCCGGTGGCGCCGCACCTGTCCATGGATCGCGCCATCATCCTCTCACAGGGGGCGTGCGTGGAACTGCGCGTCCTCACAGATGCCGATCATGAGGCGGTGGTGAGCGTGGATGGACACCCCCCTCTGCCGCTGGCGAATGGCGATCAGGTCAGCGTGCAGGCGTCCGATTTGACCGTCCATTTCGTGCGTTTTGAAGACCCCGGTTACTTTTACCGCAACATCACCGCCTACATGGAGCAAAATCCTTCTACTGGAGCCCGTTCATGAGTGAAATGCCGAGCCTTCCCCAAACGGTGTGCTACCGTCACCCCGACCGTGAGACCCTGCTGCGCTGTTCCCGTTGCGACCGCTACATCTGCGCTTCCTGTGCGGTGCTGACTCCTACCGGTTACCGCTGTCCGGAGTGCATCCGCGGACAGCAAAAAGTCTATGAGACCTCGCAGTGGTGGGATTACCCGCTGGCGTTTTTCATTGCGGGGATCATCAGCCTGCTGGGTTCGTGGGTGGCGCAGTTCATGGGGTTCTTCACTGTCTTCATCGCGCCTGTGGCGGGGTTCTTCATTGCCGAGGCGGTGCGCTGGGCGGTGCGCAAACGACGCTCGCGCCTGCTCTTCCGCGTGACGGCGGTGGCGGCGGCGCTGGGCGGTCTTCCCTATTTCCTCGTCATGTTGTTGAACCTGCTGGTGGGGGGCGGTATTCTATCGCTGGTGTGGAGCGGGTTGTACATGGTGCTGGTCACCAGCAGTACCTATTACCGTTTGAGCGGCATTCAGGTCTGAAGCGAGATGTTGAGCGAACTGCGCATTGAGAATTTTGCCATCATTGACCATCTGACCCTCTCCCTGCGGCGGGGGCTGATTGCCTTCACCGGAGAGACGGGCGCGGGCAAGTCCATCATTCTGGACGCCATCGCCGCGGTGATCGGCGGCAAGGTCGAGCCTGCCATGATCCGCGCCGGAGCCGACCGTGCGCTGGTGGAAGCCACTTTCACCCTGCCCGAGGAAATCCGTGCGGCGGTGCATGACGTTCTTCAGCGCGAAGACCTGCTGGACGAGCCCGATACGCTCTTGCTGTCGCGGGAGATCCGCCGCGAGGGACGCAGTGTGGCACGGGTCAACGGGCGGGCGGTCAGTGCGGGCTTGATGCGTGAACTGGGCAGTTTTCTGGTGGACATTCACGGGCAGTCGGAGCATCTGTCTCTGCTCAATGTGCGGGAGCACATTCACCTGCTGGATCGCTTTGCCGGACTGCAGGAAGCGCTGGACGATTACCGCAGGGAGTACCAGCGTCTGCAGGGCATCCGCCGCGAACTGGAAAAACTGCGTCAGATGGAAGCCGACGCCGAGCGCCGCACCGACCTGCTGACCTACCAGTTGCAGGAGATCGAATCGGCGCGCCTGCGGGTGGGCGAGGATGAAGAACTGCGCAGAGAGCGCGACCGTCTGGCAAACGCCGAAAATCTGGCGTCGCTGGCACAGCAGAGCCTGACCTTGCTGGACGAGGGCACGCCCGACACTCCCGCGCTCAGCGATCTGGCGGGGCAACTGGTGCAGTTACTGCACGGCATGGTGCGCATGGATGCCTCGCAGGGCGACCTGCTGGAGCAGGCGGAGACGCTGGCGGAACTTGCCAGCGACTTGAGCCGTTCTCTGCAAACCTATCTGGACGGGATCGAATTCAACCCGCGTCGGCTGGCGCAGGTGGAAGAACGTCTGGATGTGATTCACAAAATCCAGCGCAAGTACAACGGCAGTATCGAATCGGCGCTGGCGTTTGCCGAGAAAGTCCGCGCCGAACTGGAGACCATTGCGCACGCTACCGAGCGCATCGCCGAACTGGAAGAGGAAGAAACCCGCGCCCTGCAGGAACTCGCCGCCCGAGCCCGCACGCTTTCGGAGCGGCGCAAAGAAGCCGCCGCGCGTCTGGAAAAAGCCGTGGAGCGTGAACTGAGCGACCTGAGCATGAACGGCGCACGCTTTGCCGTGGATTTTCACACCGATCCCGACCCTGAGGGCATTCCCCTGCCCGACGGCTCACGGGTGGGATTTGACGCGCTGGGCTTCGACCGGGTGGAGTTCCTCATCGCCCCCAATCTGGGCGAAGGGCTGAAGCCGCTGGTCAAGATTGCCTCGGGCGGCGAGACCTCGCGCCTGATGCTGGCGCTGAAGAACGTGCTGGCGCAAGCCGATTATGTGCCCACGCTGATCTTCGACGAGATTGATCAGGGCATCGGCGGGCGCGTGGGTGCGGTGGTAGGCGAAAAACTGTGGCAGTTGGGGCGGCGGCATGAAGTGCTCTGCGTGACCCACCTGCCGCAATTGGCGGCATACGGGGATCTGCACTTCAGCGTGCGTAAGAGCGTGCACGAGGGGCGCACCACCACGCAGGTGCAGGCGCTGGAAGAGGATGAACGCCTGACCGAACTGGCGCTCATGCTGGGAGGCGTCAACCCCGCCAACCTTGCCGCCGCGCGAGAAACCCGTCTGATGGCGCAACAGCGCATGCAGGAACTTGCTGTGAAGATATGAACCGACCGGTGCGCATTCATCTGCTGGGGACGCCTGCGGTGTACGTGAATGGTCAACCGCTGGAGATTCCACGCCGTGAGGTGCGCGCCCTGCTGTACTTCCTCGCCTGTCAGCGGGAACCCGTCTCCCGCGCCCGATTGACTCTGCTCTTTTGGGGCGATTACCCGGAGGAGACCGCCCGCAAACGTCTGCGCGAGTCGCTGGCGCGTTTGAAGGGCATTTTTCCCGTCCGCAACCTGATCCACACCCCCGGAGAGGATGTTTTCCTTCATCCGGATCATTTTTACTGCGATGCGCTGGAATTTGAAAACAGCGCCCGCGGGCTTCTCAAGACGCTCGCATCCATTCCGCCGATGACGCCCCTGCCGGATGTGCTGGCGGCGCAGTTGCGTCGCACGGTGACTTTGTGGGCGGGGAAGCGCTTCCTCGCCGAAGTGCGTTTGCCCGATTCTCCCGATTTGGAGTGGTGGCGCCTTTCCTATGGTGAGTCTCTGCTGGGTATGCAGACCCGCCTGGTGGAACGCATGGGGGCGCACGAAGCCGCGCAGGGCAACGTGGAGCAAGCCATGGAGTGGTTCCACCGCGGTCTGGAGTATGATCCGCTGGACGATGGTTTGAACCACGCCCTGCTGGAACTGCTGGAGCGGCGCGGCTGGTTCACTCAGGCGCAGTCTCATCTGGATGGGGTCATTCGCCGGTTCCAGGCGGAGGAACTGGAACTGCCGCCGTGGGTGGACGAATGGCAGGAGCGCCTGCGTACGGCGCCGGAGCGTCTTTCTGGTGTGCAGGCAGGCGTCGAAACCCCTGCGCTTCTGCCCTGGGTGGGGCGCAAGGAAGAACTGGATGCGCTCTCTCGGGCTTACTTTCGCGGCGGGGTGGTGGTGATTACCGGCGAGGAAGGGGCAGGCAAAACCCGCCTCGTCCATGAGTGTTTATCGCACGCCACTTCGCCGCGCCGTTTGCTTGCCGCCACGGCTTTCCCGCAGGATCGCACGCTCCCCTACCATTCCTGGGTGCAGTTGCTGCGCAAGGATATTTCTCCCCAGCACTGGGTTGCGCTCTCCCGGAACTGGCTGGCGTTCTTCAGCCTTCTGCTGGGCGAACTGCGCGATTCCTTCCCCGATTTGCCCCCACCGGCGAGCGAGCCTTCGTTTCTGCCCACCATGGCATTTGAGGGCATTCTGCGCCTTTTACAGGCCGTCAAGCAGGACATGCCCCTGGCGTTGTGGTTTGATAACGCCCACTGGTGTGACGAGGCTTCGCTGGAAGCGCTGGAGTATCTGATTCACCACAATTTCTTCGACGAAAATGCCCTGCTGGTGATCTGCACCATTCCCAATCCCTCCTCTCCGGCGTTGTTGCGCATCCTGAGGGAGATTTCCCTCACGGATACGACCCTGATCGAACTGCATGGGTTGACGCGGCAGGAAATGCGCTGGCTGCTCCAGAAACTGGGCAATGTGGAGCCCAAACCCGAACTGATCGAGCAACTGCACCGCGAAAGCGGCGGCAACCCTCTGCTGTTGCAGGAACTGCTGCGCACCATGGTAAAAGAAGGCACGCCCAGCGCGCTCATCACTGGTGCGCCGCCGGTGCTTTCCAACCGCTTGCATGCGCTGGTGCGCCGCCGTCTGGAGCAACTCAGCCCGCTGGCGCGGCAGGTGCTGGAAGGTGCGGCGGTGCTGGGAAGTGAATTTTCGCTGGCGCACGTCATGCGGATTCTCTCCCTTTCGGAAGAGCAGGTGGCTCAGGGGCTGGAAGAGTTGATTCAGTCTCAGTTAGTGCTTCAGGGAGAGGCTTCGTCGTACCGTTTTCAGCATGAGATCATGCGCACGGTGACTTTGCTCCACCTGAGCGATCCCTACCGGCGGCTTTTGTACCGCCGGGCGGCGCAACTGCTCAAAGAGCAGGCGGGAGTTCAGCCGCGCGCGCTGGCGGGTAAGATCGCCGACTTCTTCGAGCAGGCAGGGGACTATTCACAGGCACTGACGTACTGGCTTGAGGCGGCGCGCTATCACCGGCGGGTGTATGCCGTCGAGCAGGCGCGGCAGGCGTTCCAGAACGCCGAACGCATGCTGGATCGGCTGGGGATGAGCGTCCCCGATGATCAGGCGCTGATGCTGTATGAGGAATGGTGCGCCATGGCGTTTGACCTGCACCAGTTCTGGGAGAGTCAGCGCGCCGCAGAGCGTTTGCTCTCGCAGGGGTATCTGCGGCAGAACCCCCGTTTGCTGGCAGGCGCTTTATTGGAGAAGGCACGCGCCGCTGAACTGCAAAACCGCGGCGAGGAAATGCAGGAGTATCTCGCCTCTGCCCTGCCGTACGTGGAAATGGTCAACGAGCCTGCCCTGTGGCTGCGCTACGCGTTCCACAAGGGCGGGCTGGCGCTGGTGGTAGAGGGCGATATGCAGGAAGCCCTGCAGGTATTCGGTGAGGCATGGAGCCGCTGGCAGGTGGAAGTGGATCGTTATCTGCTGGAACTGCACGCCAATCTGGGCTCGCGTTATGCTCAGGCGCTGATTTTCACCGGGCGGCTGGAGGAAGCCGCTCAAATCGCCGGGCAGGCGCTGGAGGAAACGCGGCGCGCCTTAAGCCACAGCGCCGGGGCGCGGGTTCTGCCGGCGCTGGCAATGGCAAACTTCTATCTGGGGCGCTACGATCAGGCGCTGCGACAGGCGGAAATGACCCGCGCCATGCTCCGCTACATGGACAACCCTCGCCTGTCTGCCATTGCCGATTCGTTGAGCGCCATGGTGATGCTGGCACAGGGCAAACTGGGAGCCTTCTGGAAGTTGATGGAAGAACTCAGGGGCGAACTCCGCACCGCGCAGGTGAGCACCGTGCAGGCGTGGACTCAGCGTGTGTGGGGCGATGCCCTGCAGTTGCTGGGGGCAATTGAGGAATCCAACCGGGTGTATGAGCAGATCGCCGCTCTGCCGGTGAACGACGTGTACCGCGCCGAAGCCTTGGTGCGGTGGGGGCTGGGTCGGCTTCTCTCAGGCGATGGCGCTGGTGGACTGGCGCTGTTGGAGGACACCAGTCGTCAGATGTACGCAGAAGGCAATTTGCTGATTGCCCGGCTTGCCGATGCGGCGCGCGCCCTGGCGCTGGCGTTGATGGGTAGATGCGAGGAATCCAGCGCACTGACCGATACCCTGGCACAGGCTGTGTCCGCGCCCATGGACATGCTGACTTTTGCTTTTGCGCATCTTGCCATGGCAATTGTGGCGCTGAAGCAGAACAACCCGCTGGAAGCGCGGATGAAAGCCATGGCTCTGCTCAGCCGCGCCAGCGATCACGAAGTGGTGTTCATGGAAATCTACGCGCTGGTGATTCTGATTCGCTCTGCCCGGCGCATGGGGGAAGACACAGCCCCGTTTGTCCAGTCGTTGCAGGATCGCCTGCAGACCCTGAAACAAAATGCCTGCAATACTCCTCTGGAAGCGCATGTGGAGGGTTTGCAGGGGTGGATTGCAACGTTTTTACAATAAAAAAGAACTTATGAAAACGTTTTTGTCAACGCTTTGTCAACGCCGGTGGGATATGATAGGGTCAGATAAATTGATTGAGTTGCCACCGGTTGCAAGGGTAGGGGACTTGCAGTGGAAGACCGTTCGAGAAGGGGACAGACTCGGGCGGTCTTCTATTTAACCGGATGTCAGCACCCACTCCACATCTTCCCACAGATACGCCACCTCGCGCAGGGTTTGCCTGCCGATGGTGATGTTCTGCTCGCGGAAGAGCACGCCGCCCAGCGACTCGTAGAACCGCCGTGCGGGGAGGTTGTCTTCCAGCACCCACACCAGACAGACGCGCATGCCCTGCGATTTCAGCCAGCGCATGGCGCGGCGCATCAGACGTTTGCCGATGCCCTGCCGGTGATAGCCGGGCAGAAGGTAAATCGCATAGACTTCGCCGGTTTGGGGCTTCAGCCCTTCCCGCTCGGCACCGGCGTTCACGTAACCCACCACCTGCCCGCGGTCGGTCACTGCGACAAAGGTGGCGCTTTCACCGCTGGCAACCCGCTGCCGCCAGCGTTCCTCCAGTTGTGTTTCGTTCAGACTTTCCAGAAAATCCGCCGCGATGATGCCGCGGTACGCGGCGCGCCAGGTGATCACGTTGACGCTTGCCAGTGCCGGAGCGTCTTCCGGCACCGCCGGGCGAATCCAGATCGAGGTCATCCCAGCGCCACATCGAGGAACATCATCACCGCAAAGCCCAGCATGGCGCCGATGGTAGCGGCGTGGGTGTCTTTCTCCTGCTGTGCCTCGGGGATGAGTTCCTCTACGACCACGTAGATCATGGCGCCGGCGGCAAACGCCAGCGCATACGGCAGAAGCGGGCGCATCAGCAGGACGGCGGCGGCTCCCAGCACCCCGGCGATGGGCTCCACGATGCCGGATGCCTGTCCGTAAACAAAGGCTTTGAAGCGTGAGAACCCTTCCCGCCGCAGGGGGATGGAGACGGCTGCCCCTTCGGGGAAGTTCTGCAAGCCAATGCCCAGCGCCAGCGCCAGCGCCCCGGCAAGCGTTGCCGAGGGGATGCCCGCGGCTACCGCCCCAAAAGCAACGCCCACCGCCAGCCCTTCGGGGAAGTTGTGCAGGGTGATCGCCAGTACCAGCAAAACGCTCCTCTGCCACGAGGTCTTGATGCCTTCGGCTTCTTCCAGCGGTAGCCCCAGATGCAGGTGCGGCAGGATGCGATCCACCAGCCACAGGAAGGCGCCGCCCGCCAGAAATCCTGCCACCGCCGGAAGCCAGCCCGGCTGACCGTTTTCCTGCGCCATTTCAATGGCGGGCGCCAGGAGCGACCAGAAACTGGCGGCGGTCATCACCCCGGCGGCAAATCCCAGCATGGTATCCAGCACGCGCCGCTCGATGCTCTTGAAGAAGAACACCATGGCGGCGCCCAGCGCAGTCACACCCCAGGTAAACAGGGTGCCTAACAGGGCTTGAAAGACAGGGGGTTGTTGGATAAACCATTCCATCATGGTGTTGTGATCCTCTCTCTCTGGAAATGGTCCAAAAAATCTGCCTGTGCGGTTCGTTGCGCCCGCAAGACAGCAATCATCATCATTCAGGTCAATTTTACACGATTTTGTGAAAAATCCCTGTGTCTGTGTTCTGCTCTGAGGAAAAAAGGGGCGGGCTGGTGAAATCTGCTGAAGCCAGTGTGCGATGCGCCTGGGACCCGGCGTCATCGCCCTGCCTGCGCCCGGAAGAGGTCTGAAGAGGAAGGCAAGATACGGCTACCCGGCGGGAATCCGCCCGGCGATGACCCATTTGGTCCGTTCGGGGAAAATTACTGCTGGGACTCTTCTTCGACGGCTTCGACTTTTTCGATTTCGGGGAAGAACTGGCGCACCGTCCCCGCTACCCAACCGTTGATGGTCGTGGGCGAGAGCGGGCACCCCTCACAGGCGCCGCCCAGACGCACCTTGAGCACCTTCCCGTCGAAGCCCACCATCTCCACCGAACCGCCGTGGTACTGCTGAATGTAGGTATCCAGCGTCTCGATGAGCGCGCGCAGACGCTCTTCGGTGGAAAACTCAAAGGAATTGCCGTTGGTGGTAACCATCGATTCATCCCTCCCGTTTCTCACAACCCTCTGAAGTGGGTTGCATTTCCATGCCGGTGGTGAGCATTTCGAGGATGGAGATGTGGGTGTTGCGCAGGCGTTCCGCAATGACGCTCGCCAGCCGTTCCAACCAGACCCGTCCAAGGTCGGGGTTGCGTTCGCACAGGGTTTGCAGACAGGCGCGCTTGAGGCGATACGCCACCACGTCGGTATTCGCCACCGCCGAACTGGTGTACACATCCCGTCCCAGCGCCGCCGACCAGCCGCACACCCCGCCCGGGGTAATGCGCGCCACCACCAGCGAGGGACCATCGTAGGGTTTGTAGCGAATCTGCACCTCGCCTTCCAGAACGATGCACAGGGCATCGGCAAGGTTGCCCTGCTGGAAGATCACCGTGCCCGACGGGTAGCGCACCTCTTCCAGAAAGGGGGAAAGGGCTTGAATCTGCTGGGGATTCAGCCCTTCGAAAATGGCAAGATGCGCGTACTCCTGTCTGAACATTGTACTAATCTTAATGAAAGCCGCGGGGGAATTGTAGTGGCAAATATACATGATTCATGGATGATTTTCCTCGCTTTTTTATGACCGTTTTCCTCTCATTTATCAGGGATATGGGTATCACAAAATCAGGGCAAATTTCACCCTCTGCGGGGTTGCGAGTGTCACATGGAGAGAATGATAATGTTCACACGCAGGGGGTGATTTCTCTAATCTACCCTTTACAGAGAAAACGGGTATGATTACGCCATGGAGACGGGCGCACACCTCCTGTAAGAAAAGACAATGGCTGTCTCCTCCTTTGGCGAAAGCCCCCGCTGAGTTTTCCCCCACCGCCCTCAGCGGGGGCTATTGTTTTTCCCTGTCGGGTGGCGGGGATGGATTATAATCTTAACATCCCTTTGAAATGAGGAGAGCCCCCATGATCGTCATTCAATCTCCTGCCACCCGCGAAGAGTTCAAAGCCTACTACGACCTGCGCTACCGCGTTCTGCGCGAGCCGTGGGGGCAGCCGCGCGGCACAGAAAAGGACGACTACGAGCCGCTCAGTCAGCATTTCATGGCGGTGCGTGAGGATACCCGTGAAATTGTGGGTGTGGTCAAACTGTTTGAGAAAGAGCCGGGGGTAGGCTGGTTCTCTCATCTGGCGGTGGCTCCGGCGTACCAGAAAAAAGGCATTGGCAAAATGCTGGTGGCTCATGTGGAAGAAGTTGCCCGACAGCGCGGCTTTCGCGTGCTGGGGTGCTACGCCCGTCTGAACACCACCGATTACTTTGAGAAACTGGGGTACCGCATTGCCGGTTTGCCCACCCATTACTTCGGCACCACGCAGGTGGTGTGGATGCAGAAAGACCTGAAAACTTCTGAGGAACAGGGATGAACTGGTTTCGAGATCTTTTCTTCAAGCCTTATCCTTCTTCTGCTCAGGCTGAGGTGACGCGCCTGCTGGATGAACTGGTGGAGATCGGCAGGCGGGATGATTTCCTTGCTGAACGCTTCACCCCCGGCTTCAACCTGCAGTTGCGCCACGTCCGCGCCCGAGAGATCGGCGAACGCCTGCACGCCATCGGGGGGCGCGCCCTGATGGAGTACGCCTACCGCCATGTCGCCCGCAAAGCCGGGCGCGTTCTGGCGGATCATCTGGAGTATGCCTGGGCAGAGATTGGCGACTGGTTGAGGTGATGGGCTATGGCGCTGGAGCGCATCGGCGCGGGGTTGATGGTGCTGGGCGCCGTCCTTCTGCTGGTGGGCGGTCTGCTCTGGCTGGCGGGGCGCTTCCTGCCCGATCTCAGCCGCTTTCCGGGGACGATCCGCATTGAGGGCGGTGGGGTGACCTGCATCTTCCCCCTGTTGGCTTCGATTCTCCTGAGTGTGGTGCTCACCCTTCTGCTGAATCTGCTTGCCCGCTGGCTGAACCGATAACCCTTCTGAGGACACAGGGTGAGCATGGCTCGAGCCTCTCGAGGGATGTCCTCAAGAGGCTCGGGGTTGACTCTACCGGCGGCTTGCCGCAATCATCCAGCGGCTGACGGCAATCAACTGCTCGTAGGGGATGGGCGGAGCGCCGCCCTGCCTGAGCGCGGTGAGGAAGGCTTGCCACGCGGCGGCGTGCCCTTTGTCCTGCCCGCCTGCGCGCACCTCTTCCTTGCGGTTGTTGCGGTACACCTCCAGACGGGTGAAATCCTCCAGCACCATGGCGGTGCCGCCGCAGAACACCTCCACCCGTTCTTTGGACATGGCGCGGTCGCCGTTGGCAAGGTAAGAGACCGTTCCCAGCGAGCCGTCGCCAAAGGTGAGGGTGAGCATGGCGTTATCGCCGTGATAGCGCCCTCCATCGGGCAGGTAGCGCGCCTCCACCGCAACTGGCGGGGCGCCCACCAGAAAGGTGAGAAAATCCACGAAGTGACAGGCTTCGCCGAGAATGCGCCCGCCGCCCACCGCCGGGTCTTGCGTCCAGTGTTGCGGGGGCAGAAAACCGGCATTGATGCGGTAGTGCGCCGCCAGCGGTTCGGTGCGCCCTTCCAGACGCGCCTTCAGGCGCTGTGCCAGCGGGGCAAAGCGGCGGTTGAAGCCCACCATCAGCAGGGGCAGGTCTTCGGTTTGCAGGGCGCGTTCGATTTCCTCCAGTTCCTCCAGCGTCAGCGCCAGGGGCTTTTCGCAGTACACCGCCTTACCGGCGCGCAGGGCTTGCAGGGTCTGGCGGGCATGCTGATGGTGACGGGTGAGGATTGCCACCGCCTGAATCTCCGCGGCGGTCAGGATTTCCTCTTCCTGCGAGGTGGCAAAGCGGAAGCCGTACTTCTGCGCGGCGTGGCGGGCGGTCAAGCCAGAGGCGCTGGCGATGCCCTCCAGACGCGCGCCGCCCACCCGCTGGACGGCGGGCAGGAAGGTCGCCATGGCGTAGTTGCCCGCGCCCAGCACGCCAATACCGGGCAGTCCCTGCGCGGCGGCTACCGGCGGGCGCAGTTCGATGCGCCGTGAGGGGGACTCTTCCGCCGTCTGCGGGTAGGTGAGCAACACGCCCAGGAACGGCTCTTTGCGTTTGCCGGTGATGAGGGCGTAGGCTTCGGCTCCCTGTTCGATGGGGATGCGGTGGGAGATGAGGGGGTGCACATCCAGCAAACCGCCTGCCATCAGGTCCACAACGGCTTGCAGGTTGCGCCCTTCGGTCCAGCGCACATAGCCGATGGGGTAATCCTGTCCGCGTTCTTCGTAGGCGGGGTCGTACCGTCCCGGTCCGTAGGAGCGCGAGATCAGGAAGGTCAGTTCTTTCTCGTAATACACCTTGCGGGGCAGATCCAGCCCAACCGCGCCGACGGCAACCACCGTGGCGCGGTCTCGCGCCAGCGCGCCCGCTAGCGTCACCGGGTCGTTGGAGCGGGCATCGGCGCAGATCAGCACGGCATCGAAGCCCTGTCCGGCGGTGAAGGCGGTGCCGGCGCTTTCGGCATCGGGGCGCAGGACGGCGGCATGAGCGCCCATGCGCTTTGCCAGTTCCACCCGTTCAGGGCTGAGATCCACGCCGAAGACCTGACAGCCCGCGGCGCGCGCCAGCCCTACGCTGAGCAGTCCCAGCAAGCCCAGACCGATGACGGCGATGCGCTCGCCTACCTGCGGCTGTGCCAGGCGGAAGCCGTGCAGGGCAATGGCGCCCAGTGTGGTGAACGCCGCCGAGTCGAAATCCACGTGGTCGGGCAGTTTCACCAGCAGGTTTTTCGGCACCACGACATACTCGGCATGGACGGCATACCCACCACCTGCGCAAGCCACGCGGTCGCCGGGGGCAAAGCCTTCCATGCCTTCGCCCACCTCGACGATGACGCCCGCTGAGGAATATCCCAGCGCCATGGCTTGATCCAGACGGTTGAATGCCGCCTGCAGGGTGGGAATCAGCCCTTCGCGGCGGGCTTTCTCCAGCACCTGACGCGCCAGATCAGGGCGCGAGCGGGCTTTTTCGAGCAGATTTTTTTCGGCAAATTCCACCACCATGCGTTCGGTGCCTGCCGAGACCAGCGAGGTGGCTGTGCGCACCAGTGCGGTGCCGCGCCGCACCACCGGCACGGGGACTTCGGCAACTTCGGCTTTGCCATTCCGCATGTTCTGGAGCAGTTGTTTCATGGGTTGTCTGTGGGTACTCCCGTTTGGAAAGGGTTGTTGGAGGAAGGCGTGCCTTCTCGATTCCTTCCCATTATACCCGCATGCCCGCAAAGCCAAAACAGGGCAATCCTGCCAGAGGATTGCCCTGTGGGTGGCGCAGAAAATTGCCTGCTACTCGCGCCAGTCGCTGGCTTGATCGATGGCGGCGACATCTTCCGGCGTCAGTTGCACGTTCAGGCTGCCGAGAATGTCGCGCAGTTGCTCGACGTTGTTGGCGCCGATGATGGGGGAGGTAATGGCAGGTCGCTGGAGCATCCACGCCAGCGCCACCTGAGTGACGGTGGCGTTGTGCTTTTTGCCGATCTCATCCAGCAGGTCAATCAGGGCAAAGTTCTTTTCGGTGAAGAAGCGCTTCAAGCCCTCGGCGCGTGCGCTGTCGGGAATCACGCCGCGGCGGTACTTGCCGGTGAGGAATCCGCCCTGCAGAGGGCTGTAGGGGATCACCCCGATGCCCTGATCCAGACAGACCGCTTCCAGTTCGCGTTCGAACTCGGCGCGCTTGACCAGACTGTAGGGCGGCTGCAGGCTGATGAAGCGGTTGAGGTTGTACTTGTCGCTGATCCACATGGCTTTCATCAGGCGCCATGCCGGTTCGTTGGATGCGCCGATGTAGCGTACCTTTCCGGCTTTGATCAAGTCATCCAGCGCGCGCAGGGTTTCTTCCTGCGGGGTGTCGTAGTGGGGCCAGTGGGTCTGATACAGGTCGATGTAATCGGTCTGCAGGCGCCGCAGGGAGTCCTCGATGGCTTTCATCACATGTCCGCGGCTCAGCCCATCGCCGTTGGGACCTTCCCACATGCGTCCGTTGAATTTGGTTGCCAGCACGATGAGGTGGCGGTTCTTGCGGGCTTTCATCCAACGCCCGATGATTTCCTCGCTGACGCCGCCCGGGTTGCCCGGCACCCATGCCGAGTACACGTCGGCGGTGTCAATGAAGTTGCCGCCCGCCTCGAAGTAGGCGTCCATCACCTCGAAGGCGGTCTTCTCGTCGGCAGTCCAGCCAAACTGCATCGTCCCCAGACAGATGCGTGCCACTTTCAGCCCGGAGTTGCCCAATCTGCGGTATTCCATAACGTTCCTCCTTTTCCGTGAACGATAACAGGATGAAGTTTGAGAAAGCGGGCGCTTTCAGCCCGCGTCTCTATTATGCCTTCATTCACCGGGATTGTAAAGATATCTCAGGCTGAGACACACTTCGGTTTCGGAGATTAAATCGGTGCTGTTGGAGAACTGGTTGATGGAACCCAGAAAATTGGGCAGGTTGCGGACGCGCTCGTCTGGAATGGCGGCGCGAATCTGATGGGCGATCCAGTCGCCGTGGATGACGCGGTAGGGGCGGTTGTGGAAGAAAGAGGGGTGCGTGTCCACCGGCGGAATCAGGTCCAGACGGTTGAATTCCTCTGCGCAGATGGAGTATGCCTGACAGAGGTGCGATTCGCGCTCGGGAAAACTGTTGGCGCGCAGCGCCCCTTCCAGATAGGGTTGAAGGCGCGGCGCCATGTTCAGACGCCGGAAGGCGCTTCCAAACCATTTGCTGTAGGGGGCATATTTGCGCTCGATGAGGAACGCCAGCCCGATCACAATTTGCACCAGCCGTGCGGTGATGATGCGCGAGCCCAGATCGTCCTGCACCTCGGCAGTGCGTCCCACAAAGGCTTCTTCCTGCCCCAGTTTCATCCACTGTGCCGCCAGCAGGTACATCCACACATCGTGGGGGTAGTACGTCAGTTGCTGGCGCAGGTTTTCCAGTCCGAGGTCGTCGTGCCACACCCCGCCGCTGGTCAGACTGAGCAGTTTGTGCTCGGAGAAGGTCAGCCAGTCCTGAATGGTGAGGGGGGTGTGGGTGTCCCAGCCGATTTCCCTGGAGAAGTACTCCGGCAGGGTGGTGATTTCGATGAGGTGATCTACCGGACCGTGCTGGAGTCGGCGCATCAGCCGCACTCCTTCTTCATCCGGCGGACCAAAGTGGGTGGGATAGCCCATGAACTGCACCGGCAGGCGCTGGCGAAAAGCCTGATAGAGGAAATTCCGTTCGGCGGCGTTGAAGGATGGCTCCACAAACAGCACCATGCGGGGTCCCCACATGTGGTCGCGGGAGCGCTCGGTATCCAGCCCTACCACATCCGAACCGTAGCCAACCAGCGCGGCGGAGTGGTGCAGTTTGGGGAAGATGTCGTTCAAAATGGGACGAACGGCTTTGACATAGTACTGTCTGGATAATTCCAGACCGGGAACAAACGGTACGGTTGCGGGATCGAACGGCTCACCCATATTCTCTCCACCGGAAACTTCTGAATAATAAGGGGGGAGAGAATGGGGAGTCATTCTTCTTCTCCCGAAGGCATGGCAGGTTGATCCACCCGAATCACATCGCCGTGCAGGTTAATCACCACCCGGAAGCCCATCATTCCCAGATAGGCGCGCCCTTCTTCCGGGATGCCCATTTCCAGCAGTTGCTCGAACTGCTGATCGATGTTTTTTAACTGTTGTTCAATGATGGCACGGGAAAAAATGTCATCCTGACCGAGCATTTGAGCGGTCTGCTCGCTGATGAGGTCCTCGTGCCCGCGCATCTGTTCGCGCATCCATGCCAGCACCTGCCGATCCACCTGTTCGGCAGGGATGTGGCGCCGGAACCCGCGATCGTTGACCACGTAACACGGTTCATCGCCCACATACGCCACCTCGACAGGCTGATCGAATTCATCAATCACCAGACCGGCAAACACGGCTTGACGAGGCACGTTTTCATTATAACATCCTCAAAGCGTTCCGTGATGAAGCAATTCCGGACTTTTCAAATCGGAAAGGCTGAGAAGGGCTTTTTCCGGTCAGGGGATTCGGTGGTTGAGCCGGATGAAAAGATTCAGGGGACAAAATGCCCTTTTTCCAGAATTTTCTCGATGCGGTCAATGGTTTGCAGGAAGACTTTGACCACCTGAGGGTCGAACTGCAAGCCAGATTGCGCCTGGATGTATTGAAGGACTTTTTCGCGCGGCCAGGCTTTGCGGTAGGGACGGTCGGTGGAGAGGGCGTCCCACACGTCCACCACCGAGAAGATGCGCGCTCCCAGGGGAATCTGCTCGCCGCGCAGGCCGTAGGGATAGCCGCTCCCGTCCCAGTGCTCGTGATGAAAGGTGGGGATGTCCATTGCCTGGCGCAGGTAGGGGATGCGCGCCAGCCATTCGCGGGCATACAGCGGATGGCGGCGCATGACTTCGCGTTCTTCTTCGGTGAGGAAAGAGGGCTTGAGCAGGATGGTATCGGGAATGCCCAGCTTGCCGATGTCGTGCAGAATGGCGCCGCGGCGCAGTTGAATCAGGTCTTCGTTGGGCAAGCCCATGGCTTTGCCCAGTTCGATGGTGGCTTCCACCACACGGCGGGTGTGATCTTCGGTGTTGCTGTCGCGCAGTCCCAGCGCCAGCGCCCAGCCTTCCAGAGTGGCATCGTAGGCGGTCATCAGTTCGGCGTTGGTGCGCTGGAGATCCTCAAACAGGCGCGCGTTTTCGATGGCGATTGCCGCCTGCCCTGCCAGGGTGTTCAGCAGTTCCAGCCATTCCTTCGATGTGGGGGAATCTTTGCGGCGGCACACTTCCAGCACCCCCACCACTCTGGATTTGCTCATCAGTGGGACGGTAAACACCTGCTGGAAGCCCTTTTCCCACATCAGACGGTCGTGTGAGCCTTCGGGCAGGGTCGTCCATTCCACCTTTCCACCACTCAGTTTGCCTTCCAGCACGGCTTTGCCCACCAGCGATTCGCCCGGGCGCACGCGGATGCGCTCCAGGCGGGTGGTGTTCAGCCCGAGGGTGGCAACGCAATCGAGATGGAGATGGAGGGGGTCAAATTCGTACAGCAGAGCGGCATCCACTTTGAGGGTGCGCAGACACTGCTGAAGCAGGATGTTGGCGGTGGCTTTCAGGTTGTGGCTGGAGGAGATGGCAATATCAATTTCGTGCAGGGATGCCAGTTGCTCCAGGCGGGTGTGCACCTCGCCATCTAACCGCGCCCGGTGCAGGGCGCTCCCGACGATATCGCCCGCCGTCTGGATCAGGCGCACCTCCGCCTCGCTGAAGAGGCGGGGTTGTTCCACCGCAACCAGCAACACGCCCAGATGCTCCTGACCGGCGCGCAGGGGCGTCAGCACGGCGCGCCAGCCTTCCGGAATCAGGCGGGTAATATCTCTGTTGGCATTCGGGTCGTTGTGCAGGTCTTCGCTGAAGAGGGGGGCATTTTGCTGGAAGGCTTTTTCCACCAGCCCGCCGCGCAGTGGGAAGGTTTTGCCTTCAAAGGGTTTTGCCCAGCCGCGCACCGCCAGCACCTGAAAGCACTGGTTCTCGCGATCCACCTGCGCAATGCCGCCCGCCGGTGCATCCAGCGTTGCCAGCAGGATATCCATGACGCTTTCCAGGAAGGGCTTGACCTGCGTTTGCTCGCGCGCCAGCGTGGAGATGCGGTTGAGGGCTTCAAGGTGCTTGAGACGCAGACGCAGTTGTTCCTGCGCTCCGCGTTCGACGGTGACGTCGCGCAAGACCATGCCGATGCGGTTCCCCTGCGGGGTAGGCAGGACAAAACTGTTCAGTTCGCAAATGCGTGCCTCGCCGCTGGCATGGAGGAAGCGGGTTTCGGTTTTCCGGTTGAAAAAGGGGCTTTTTCCGGTTTTCAGGGCTTCTTCGAACACCCTTGTCAGTTTGGACATTGCCGAGGGGGTGCGGTATGCCGGCAGAGCAATGCGTTCGAGAACCTTCACCGCCGGTACTCCCTGCATCTCCGTGCGGGGGTAGCCCAGCAAGCGTTCTGCGCCCGGATTCCACTCCACCACCCTGCCGGTTTCGTCAATGAGGATGAAGGCGTCGAAGGATTTTTCCAGCACCATCTGCATCTGGGCGGTTTGCAGGGCAAGCGCGTTCTGCATCGTCTGGCGTTGCGTCAGTTCCGTTTCCAGCATGCGCTGGTAATTTGCCAGCATGCGGTTGGTGCCGTACACGATGAGAACGAAAACCGCCCCGATGAGAAACCGGAAGAGCACATCCATCATGGGGGTTGCGGGCAAACTGGAAGGGGGCAGGAAGCCGCGCTGTTCTACCCAGAGAGAGAACCACAAGGCGCCTGCTCCCAACACAATGGAAGCCAGACTGCCTTTGAACCCCAGCAGTAAACCCGAAACGTAAATCAGGATGAGCATCATCCCTGCGGCAGGGCTGTGCACTCCGCCGGTGTAAAGCATCATCAGGGTGTAATGCGCCCAGAAAATCGTGAAAAGCAGAAAACGGATGGTTCGCTGGGGCAGTAGAGAGCGGGCAACCCAAATCCCCCCCAGCATCAGGCAAAACAAGCCGTTCAGCAGGAGAAACAGCGGGGCGGTACGCATGGTCAGCCAGAGCGTCAGCGCGCCTGCCAGAATCCCGCCGCCCGTGGTGAGGATGAGCACTTCCAGGAAAGAGAAGCGCGATGAGGAAGAAGTCGGAAATTCTGCCGACCACAGGGCATTTCTGGAAAAATCCGAAAACAGTGAACCCGCCATAAATGTCAACACACCCCTAAACCGGGGCAATTTTAACGCAAAATCCCCTGATTGACCTTACGAAATGATGAGAAAATAGTTACAAAATGGTAACAAATTTTCTTACCGGCGTAAACTGTCGCGCCTGAGGGTGTTCAGGGCTTCGCGGTAATCCTGAACATTGGGCGGGTTGAGCGAGACGATGGTTTCCAGCAGGTTGATGGCTTCCATCACCTTGCCTTCATCCAGATAGAGATTGGCGGCGGCTTCCATTTGCGCCACTGCCTCCACGATGTTCCCTTCGCGCACATACAGGTCTGCCAGACGCCGGTACAGATCCACATTAGCGCCCGCTTCGGTGATGAGGTCTTGCAGGAACTGCACCGCCTGGGCGCGCCTGCCGGTGCTTTCCATGAGGTTGATGAACGAATCCACCTCGCTCAGGGCGGCGGCGGCTTGCCCCATGCGCAGGTTCAACTGCACCAGTTGCAGGCGGGTCTGGGGGTTATCGGGCTGGATGGTGCGAATCTGTTCGAAAATGCGCAGCGCCTGACGGAAGTTGAGTTTTTGCATGTCAATATCCGCCACCTTGAGCAGAATTTCCACCCCCCAGGTGCGGTTCTGGCGGGACTGCTGGGCGATCTTCAGCGCATTCAGGTAGGTCTGGCGGGCTTTGTCCAGTTCTGCCAGGCGGTAGTAAGCCTCTGCCAGTTCCATGTATTCTTCGAGGGCTTCGTCGATGCGTTCCTGCGTCACCAGCAGATCGATCAACTGTTCACGCACTTCCAGATCCATGGGGTTCATCTGCAGGACACGGCGGTAAAGGCGGGCGGCGCGGGCAACCTCGCCGCGCACGGCATACAGTTCGGCAACCACCTGAAACTTGCGGCTGGCGTCTTCGGTGCGCCCTTCCTGCAAGAGCAGTTCGCCAATTTGCTCGTGCAGGGGCAGGTAATGGGGCGCCAGTTGCAGGGCGTAAAAGGCTTCTTCCTGCGCGGTGCGCGAAAGTCCCATTTGAGAGAGTTCCCGAACCCGCGCGATGGCTTCCACCACCTGACCGCCGCGGGTTTCCAGTAAAATCTCGGCGACGGGCGAAGGGGGTGCATCGGGCGCCGATTGCGGCAGGTTTTCGCGGGCTTTGGCGAGTAAATCGCGCCAGTCGGGGCGCATGAGTTGATCGTGCAACTGCACGCACAGGGTTTCCAGGCTCTTCAGGTCTTCCTCGCTGGCAACCGCGTCAATGAGCGGTTCGTAGGACTGGCGCAGGGCTTCCTGATGGGCTTCGGGCACCAGCGCCACATCGGCTTGCGCCAGCGCCTGCAGATACGCCGCTGCGGCTTCCGGGATCATCCCTTTTTCCAGCAAAATCTTGCCGCGCAGAAGGCTGGCGGGTAGCAGGTATTCGGGGTGTTTGGCGGCTTCCTGCAGGTAGCGCAGGGCTTTATCGCCGTCTCGATCTGCCAGCAGGTAGCCCAGATCATAGTACAGGGCGGCGTGGCGCAAACCGGCATCGGCGGCGCGTTCCAGTTCGGCGATGGCGTTGGAGGTATCGCCCTGCATTTGCGAGTCGATGGCTTGTCCAACGTGCAACACCATGCGGGTGCGGTCGCCAGCCATGCTGAGCGGACCGGTCACCCCGCGCGCGAGCGCCGCCAGCCCACTGCGCGGCGCGGCTTCGCGCTGGGTTTCTTCCACCTGATCAAACAACAGAGACGCCAACTGCTCCAGCGCCTTCTGTCGTCCTTCTTCTACCGGGTTCAAGCCTGTTGCCTGGGCTTTGTGTTCTCCTTTGCCCTTTTCCTCACTGCGCACCGATGCCATGCGGATGGGACCGGTACTGCCTTTGGGGCGGGAGGGCGGCGGCAGGAGTTGATTGGTCCGCAGCATGTGCAGGGCAAAGCGCGCTTCCTGGCTTTCCGGCATCAATCGCAGGGCATACTCCACCGATTTGAGCGCGCTGGGCATATCACCGGCGCGCTGGAAGATGCTGGCAATGGCAACGTACTCGTTGATGGCTTCCATCTTGCGCCCCATGCGCTCGTATACGGCGGCAAGCCGCTGGCGGGTGGGCAGATGTTCGGGGAACAGGCTGAGCACATGCACCCAGTCTTCGATGGCTTTGTCCACATCGCGGGCGCGCAGGTGCAGTTCTGCCGCCTGCAGGCACACCTCGCTGGCTTCTTTGATTTTGCCCATGCGCTCGTAGATGCGAGTCAGTTTCTCGTAGGGGACGGGGTCGGTAGGGGCAATTTTGGAGGCGCGCTGATAGCACTCCAGCGCCCGCTCGAACTCACCCAACTCGAAATATGCCAGCCCGAGGCTGGAGAGCGCCAGCGGGCTATCGGGCATTTCTTCCAGCGCCTGTGCGTAGTACTGGGCGGCTTTCACCCAGTCCTGATCCCATGCGGCGGAATGCCCCTGATTCATTGCCTGTTGGAAAACTGCCTGATTCCCTGCCATATCCTTAAGAATAACATGAAATTTTACAACCCAACCCGTATTTGCCAATTTGTTGGGAAACTGAAATGTGCCTCATGAGAGCGGGGTCATCTCGCCCCAGTTGATGCCCCAGCGGGCTTCGGTGGTGAGGGGAATCTGGAGCGGGTAGGCGGTTTCCATGACGCGCTGGACGAGTTTCGCCGTCTCCGCCAGTTCCTCGCGGGGGATCTCCAGCACCAGTTCGTCGTGCACCTGCAACAGCAGGCGCGCCCGACTTCCCGCCGCGCGCAGGGCGTCGGGCAGGCGGATCATCGCCAGTTTGATGATGTCTGCCGCAGTGCCCTGAATGGGGGCGTTGATGGCTTCGCGCTCTTCGCGGGCTTTGAGCGCTGGGTTGGCGGGGTTCTTCAGATTGGGGAAGTAGCGGCGGCGCCCCAGCAGGGTCTCCACGTAGCCTTCACGGGCGGCGCGGCGGCGCAGGTCGTCCAGATAGCGTTTGACGCCGGGGAACTGCTCAAAGTACGCCTTGACGAAGTTTTCGGCTTCTGCCAGCGTCAGGTCGGCGGAGCGACTCAAGCCGAAGGCGCTCATGCCGTAGATCAGCCCAAAGTTGATGGCTTTGGCGTGGCGGCGCATCTCACGCGTGACCGCCTCGAGCGGCACGCCGTACACCGCCGCCGCCGTGGCGGCGTGGATGTCCTGCCCGGCGCGGAAGGCTGACAGCATGGCTTCATCGTTTGCCACGTGCGCCACAATGCGCAGTTCGATTTGCGAGTAGTCCACTGAGAGCAGTACCCAGCCTTCGTCGGCGATGAAGGCTCTGCGCACCTGCCGTCCCAGATCGGTGCGGGTGGGGATGTTCTGCAGATTGGGGTCGGAGGATGCCAGCCGTCCCGTCACCGAACCGGTCTGGTTGAAGCGGGTGTGCACCCTGCCGGTGCGCGGGTTGACCTGCTGGGGCAGGGCGTCCACATAGGTGGATTTGAGTTTGCTCAACTCGCGGTTTTCGAGGATCAAATCTACCACCGGGTGTTTGCCGCGCAGTTCTTCCAGCACCTCTGCCGAGGTGGAGTACAGCCCGGCGCTGGTCTTCTTGCGGCGGTCGGGGGGCTCCAGACGCAGTTCTTCAAAGAGCACCCGCGACAACTGCTGGGTGGAGTTAATGTTGAAGGGGTGTCCCACCAGCGCGTAGATTTCTTTTTCGATTTCGGCAAGGCGCTGGCTGAGTTCCACGCTCATGCGCTGAAGGAAGGGCGTGTCCAGCAGGATGCCGTTCCATTCCATCTCCGCCAGCACCGGCACCAGCGGCATTTCCACGTCCTGAAACAGGCGGGTGACGCCCGCTTTGAGCATGCGCTCTTCCAGAATGGGCTTGAGCCGCAGGGTGACTTCGGCATCGGCGGCGGCGTAAGGGGCAACCTGCGCCACAGGCACCTGCGCCATGGTGCGCTGATTCTTACCCGAGCCGATGAGTTCTTCGATGTGGGTCATCTGCACGCCCAGATAGCGCTCTGCCATTTCTTTCAGTCCCAGATAGCGCGAGGCGGGATCCACCAGCCACTCGGCGAGCATCGTGTCGAACGCCAGTCCCTGCACCTCGATGCCCGCCAGCCGCAGTGCCAGCAAATCGTATTTCAGGTTTTGCCCTGCTTTGGGCTTGTTGGGGTCGTTGAGGAAGGGAGACAGGGCTGTGCGGATGCGCTCCACGGGCAGTTGCGGTTCGGCGGTGAGGTGTCCTACCGGCAGGTAGTAGCCGGTGCCGGGCTCCACCGCCAGCGAGATGCCCACCAGTGCGCCGTTCAGCGGGTCGGTGGAGGTGGTTTCGGTGTCCAGCGCAATCCATTCGGCTTGCGCCAGACGTTCGCACAAGTCTGCCAGCGCTTCGGGGGTGTTCACCACCACGGTGTTCAGGTCGTGCAGGGGCGGGATGCCCACCCGCACCACCTCTTCGCCGAAGAGCGACAACTGACCCACTGCCGCCGGTTCCGGGGGGATGAGGGGAACCTGCTGCGGGGCACTGCTGGCGGAGACGCCGAAGATTTTCTCCAGCCGGGTGATGAGCGAGCGGAACTCCATGCGGCGGAAGAACTCGATGACCTTCTCCAGCGGGATGGAGTCGGTGCGGGCTTGCGCCAGTTCCAGGGTGATGTGCAGGTCGCGCTGGATGGTTGCCAGTTCGCGGCTCATGAACGCCGCTTCGCGCCCTTCTTCCAGTTTCTGGCGCAATTTGGCGGGCAGGTCGTCCAGATGGGCGTAAATGTCCTCCAGATGCGGGTAGTCCTTCAGCAGGGCAAGGGCGGTCTTCTCGCCGATGCCGCGCACGCCGGGAATGTTGTCGGAGGGATCGCCTGCCAGGGCTTTGAAATCCACCACCTGATCGGGGCGCACGCCCAGATAGGCTTGCACGTCTTCGGGACGGATGAAGTCTCTGGCTTCGCTGATTTTGCTCCCTGCCAGGTTCACGGCGATGCGATCATCCACCAGTTGCAGCAGGTCGCGGTCGCCGGTGATGATCTTGGCGCCAAAGCCCTGTTTGACCGCCTGATGGGCAATGGAGGCGATGATGTCGTCGGCTTCGTAGCCGTTCAGTTCCAGGCGGGGGAAGCCGAAGGCGTCCACCAGTTCGCGGATGCGCTCCATCTGGGCGCGCAGGTCGTCGGGCATTTTGGCGCGGGTGGCTTTGTACTCGGGGTAGATTTGATCGCGGAAGGAATACCCGCCATCGAACGCCACCGCCAGATACTCCGGCTTTTCCTGCTCCAGCAGACGCAGGAGCACGCTGGCAAAGCCGTACACACCGGCGGTTGGCTCGCCGCTGGCGGTGGAAAGACGGGTGCCGGTTGTGGTGAGGGCAAAGAAGGCGCGGTAGGCTAAGGCATGTCCATCAATGAGATACAGCACAGGGGGCATGAGGCGCTCCACAAAAGATCAATGGGATGTGTCCGTGGATGAAGAAAGCCGCGGCAAATCGGCAGGAGAAGAGGACGGCAGGACGCCCTGACGGCGGCGGGTCTCCTCAATGTAGTCGCGTAAAAGGCGCGGTGAGGGTGGCTGGGGACCGCTGACGATGAGGTAGCCGCTCGCCCAGAAATCGCCAGAGGGGTTTTCCTCTGCCAGGGCGGGAAAATGCTCAAAGATGAAGGACGAAGTGCGCTGACGAATCACGCGGATGAGGGTTGCTGGGGCAATGGAGGGGCTGACCTGCACCGACCACTGCATGTACTGCGGGCGCACGGCAATGCCTTCCAGCCGCCAGCCGAACGCCAGGCACAACTGCTGGACGCGCTGACTGACCTGTTCGCCCAGCGCGCCTGTGAGAAAGTGCGACGGCAGGCGTGGGATGAGCACGCAGGTGTAGAAAATCTGGCTGAAGGCAGTGGAAACTGGCTCGATTTGCTGGATGCTGGTCAAATCGGGCAGGACGGTGGCGTGGTTCACCGCCAGTTCCTCTTCTTCGGGCAGGAGAGTCGGCAGGGTTTCGCCGCTGGTGGACTGGACGGGG